>Ga0206802_1025_pt1 | contig 38046 bp, 25 predicted proteins | sample Alteio_BWOrgCont_63_FD_152902 | JGI IMG/M metagenome (GOLD analysis project Ga0206802, IMG submission 152902) | Enriched cells from forest soil in Barre Woods Harvard Forest LTER site, Petersham, Massachusetts, United States -... | ecosystem: Environmental > Terrestrial > Soil > Temperate forest >... | reverse complement strand
AGCCGGTGAAAGAAATCAGCGACGCTCTCGACGAGTTAGAAGCGCGGAGCGCCCTGCACGTCCCCATCCATGTCGATGGAGCCAGCGGCGCATTCCTTGCACCCTTCCTGCACCCTGACCTGCTCTGGGATTTCCGCCTGCCGCGCGTCAAATCCATCAACGCGTCAGGCCACAAATTCGGCCTCGCCCCGCTCGGGGTCGGCTGGGCCCTTTGGCGCGAAAAGCACGACCTACCCGAAGAACTCATCTTCGACGTCAACTATCTAGGCGGTAACATGCCCACCTTCGCGCTCAACTTCTCCCGTCCCGGCGGCGAAATCATCTGCCAGTACTACAATTTCCTCCGCCTCGGCAAGCAAGGCTACCGCGAAATCCAAACCGAGTGCGCCGCGCTCGGCCGTTATCTCGCCGGGCAGATCGCAGCCCTCGGCCCATTTCGCATCATCTACGACGGACAGGGCGGCATCCCCGGCCTCTGCTGGGAGCTGAAAGACCCAGCCAACGCCCCCTTCACCCTCTACGATCTCGCCGACCGCCTGCGCGAACGCGGCTGGCTCGTTCCCGCCTACTCTATGCCGCCCAATCGCGAAGACCTCGTCATCCAACGCATCCTCGTCCGCCACGGCTTTACCCGCGAAATGGCCCACGCCCTGCTCGTAGAAATGCAAAGCGCCCTCGACCACTTCAATGAGCACCCCATCGGCCTCGCCCTCACCGGTGCCGAGTCCGCCGGACACGATCATTCCGGCAGATAGCGCAAACCACGCTGCCCCGCAAAGAAATGCTTGACTCTGACCCTCGGAAACGTTCAAGCTAACAGGCCATGAGAAAGCCTTTCATGCAAGCTCCCCTGTACGCGTTCGTGTTGTTCCTCGCACTGCCCGCACTTGTCCCATCGCACGCGCAAGCCCAGGCCACGCCAGCCCCCCAGCAAGCCAGTAAGCCCGACCCCATCAAGAATGAGGCCGACTCACTCAAAGCCTGCGTTCAGGCCGTCCTAGCCGGCATTCGCCCCATCGCCGCTACGCGCGATGTACGCTTTGAAGCCAAGGTCTCCGAGGCCAATTTTCTCTGCCGGGGCGGAGAAGCAAATCTGCAATTCCGGCTCACGCCATGGGCGGACTGGCAGCAGTACTGGGGCACCGGCGACATGACTTCCCTGCCCTCCGGCTTTCTTTCCACCAAGGGCCCTGAGTTCCGCGGCGTCAGCGGAGCGCTCACCGATCTCGAATTCCAGCGCGTCGAACTCGTCAAATTCAACCTCTTCGACAACGCCGGCACCTATCAACAATTCGTCTCCGGCCGCAACGGCGTCGGCGGCCCCGCGCTCAAGACGTGGGCCGAGATGCGCCTGCCCAAGACCGATCCCAACTACGCGGCAGTCGGCGGGGACGGCACGCAAGTCTGCAAAGGAGACCTCGTCCGCGGCCGCACCCTCACCGGCATCTGCAACGACGTCAAAAACCCGCTCATGGGCTCCAACGGCACGCCCTTCGCGCGTAACGTCGAGTTCGATACCGCCTTCCCCGATCGCGGCCTCAGCGTCTACACGCAAAATCGCCACGGCGGCCGCCTCAGCCTGCTTGAACCAGACCCGCAGGTCATCAGCCGCGTCCTCTTCACCCGCCAGCAGTCCAACCCCGACAACTGCAAACTCGGCTTCGGACTGCCCAACAATTCCGCCGACGCTAACTGCGACTACCAGAAAGCTCCCTTCTTCAACGTCCTTGCCGCCTATTGGATCCAGTTCATGACCCACGACTGGTTCTCGCACATGGAAGACGGCCACAACGGCACGCAATACATGGACGTAGGCTGCAAGACCAAGTTAGTCAACAACGTCGAAGTTCCACTAACTTCGGATGATATCGCCAAGTTAGGCTGCCGCCCCGGCGACCAGGTCGATAAAACTCTCGTCGATCAGGATTCAGCCCCCAACACCTTCAAAGTCGGCGACAAGACCTACATGGCTCGCGCCCCTGAGACCTTCACCAACACCAACACCGCCTGGTGGGATGGTTCCCAGATCTACGGCTTCGACGATGAGTCTTCCAAGCGCGTCAAGCGCGATCCCTCCGATCCGGCCAAGCTGCTTCTGCAGCCGCTCATCAGCACGCCCAATCCCGACCCCGTAACCGGCGGCTACCTGCCCGTCCTGCAGCCCACCGACCCGCAGCAGCCGCAGTGGGCCGGCCAGGAATCCGTAGCCTTCCCCGATAACTTCACCATTGGCCTAAGCTTCCTGCATAACTTGTTCGTGCGCGAGCATAACTCATTTGTAAGAGAGTTCCGCAAGCAGGAAGCGCTCACTCCCGACAAAGACTGCGGCCTGCGCGATCCTTCCAACCCCAAGCGCGTGATCCGTTACAAAGACATAACTCCCGACGAGCTCTATACCGCCGCGCGCCTCGTAGTCTCCGCCGAAATCGCCAAGATCCACACCACCGAATGGACCCCGCAACTTCTCTACAACGAGCCGCTCTACAAAGGCATGAACGCCAATTGGAACGGCCTGCTCGGCTCCGGCGACCCCGACGTCTCCAAGGCGCTCAGCGACATCATCACCAAAAACTTCGGCAAATCCAAAGACGCCGCCAAGGCCACCCAGTGGTACTCGGTCTTCGCCTCCGGCCCCGGCATCTTCGGCCTCGGCAGCAAGGCCCCCCACTACGACATCACCAAGGCAGACAGCATCGACGGCGGCGTCAATCACTTCGGCTCGCCCTTCAACTTCCCTGAAGAGTTCGTCTCCGTCTACCGCCTCCATCCGCTCATCCCCGACCTGATCGAGTACCGCGATCTCAGCAAAGACCCCAACCAAATTGTCGAAAAAGTCGCCGTCATCAACACCTTCGAGGGCAAATCGACCGACGCCATGCACACCGGCGGAATGGCCAACTGGGGCCTCAGCCTGGGCCGTCAGCGCCTCGGCCTGCTCACCCTGCATAACCATCCCCAGTTCATGCAGAACATCCTGCTGCCGCGCCTCGACAGCCCCACCAAGCAGATCGATCTCGCCGCCCTCGACATCATCCGCGACCGCGAGCACGGCGTCCCGCGCTTCAACGAATTCCGCCGTCAGTACGGCCTGCGCCAGCTAACCAGTTATGACGACTTCATGGACCCCGCCGTCCGCGTCCTGCCCGCCGACAACCCCACGCGCATGACGCAGCAGCAGGCCGTCGATCAACTGCGCCAGGTCTACGGGACGCATGTTTGCGATGCCTCCAAAGTCATCACCGACGCCCAGGTCAACGAAGACAAGACCCCCATCAACGACTGCCTCGGCCATCCCAACGGCTCCACCATCGATAACATCGAAGACGTCGATACCGTAGTCGGCTACCTCGCAGAATTCACCCGCCCCCACGGCTACGCCATCAGCGAAACCCAGTTCGTAGTCTTCATCCTCAACGCCTCGCGCCGTCTCTTCAGCGATCGCTTCTTCACGTCAAGCTTTCGCCCCGAGTTCTACACCCAGCTAGGCGTGGACTGGGTCACCAACAACGGCCCCGGCGCGCCGCAAATGGAAAAAGGCAGCCCCAACGGCCACACCCAGCCAATCTTGCCGCTCAAGCGCGTCCTCATCCGCAACATCCCTGAATTGAAGCCGGAGTTAGACCCAGTCATCAACGCCTTCGACCCCTGGGCCCGCGACCGCGGCCAGTATTATTCCCTGCAATGGAAACCAAGACCCGGCGCAGAATCCGATCCGGCGTTCAAGCAGTAACAGCAGGGTCTATCGCCAAAGGCAGCGGGCTCTAATTGAACGAATTCAAACGCCAACAGAGCAGACCAAGGTCTGTACCATCACTTGAAAATTTCTGCCGAGGGGTAGCTTGCGTGAGTTTGAATACTGCGAATTACGGAGATTCTTGAGCTGCAAAGTCGGCCCCATACTTTTGGCCAACCCCGGCCCGTTTCTGGGTTGTCACCCTATGCTCAATGAGCAACAGAGGCACAGAGTCCTTCATGAAGCTTGAATTGCCACTCCGAATCAGGTCATCTTCAATGATTCCCCGCTGCTAGCAACGCCGTGGCACCCGTTAAGCAAACGCAGCCCAACGCCAGAAGCAGTTTGGATATGCGGGGAGCACTCTTCCACTCTCCCGTCCATACGCCAGACAGTGTTGCGGTCATGATCATGAAGATCTGAAAAAGGCCCCAGCCAATCGATGTTCCAAGCGCGCCCAGATAAACGGCGCTCATGCCGTAGAGTGCAAAAGCACCCATCCACAAGGCGCCCATCAGGACGGCCAACAGAATGTCCGGCGAAACCACCTTGAAGACCGGCCAGGTTTGGTTTCTTCGCAGCAGATAGAGACTATAGCCAATGTTGGGCAGGAAACCTCCTGCCAAGCCAATTGGCCACACCGCGTAAGCTGCGCGCAGTGGAGGATTGCCGAGAACGACCGCCTGCTGCGCAATGTCCTGGCCAAAGGCGAAGGAGTAATTGAGCATCGGCGCCATCAAGCCGCACAGGATCGCAAGCAGAACTGCGATTGCATATCCGCTTGTAGGCCCTGACTCCGCATTGGGCTGCTCTTCGCGCTCTCGCAGATGGCCGCCCCAGGTAGAAAGGCTGATGCCGAGTATCATCACGCCCACTCCGAGGAGAATTTCGAGGAGCGCAGCCCAACCTACCTGCGCACGATGCTGGACAAATAACGGCACCAGCGTGCCAAGCAGCGCGCCGAGTCCCACAATGATGGCGTAGGCCAGCCCAAGACCCAGGCGCTGGACCGAAATTCCGAAAAGCACCTGGGCAATCCCCCAGCCTGCGCCGAAAAGAAAGGGAACGGCAAGCTGGTACATGGAAAGAGCGCTGTAGGCTTCAAAGAGATGGCCGACAAGGCCGAACGCCAGCAGCCAAGGAATGAGAATGAGAGAGACCACGCTGAAGACCAGCCAGGTGTGCTCCCACTTCCAGCTTCGATTGAATTTCATGGGCAACATGCAGTTGCCCGACATCAGGCCGGCAAGCAGAGTGAGCGCAATTCCCGCCGGCAACGAGGTTGCCATCTAGGCTCCCTCGCCGGGCTTCAGGATCATGTCTGACGACGCTCCTGGTTCCTGGGGTGTCTTATAGAAGCCGCCGCTCACATTTGCAGGAAAGACGAAGTGCTCTTTGAGATGCGGAATGTGCTCGAGGAAGATAGCTTCGTGATCGAGCGCGATGTGATTGAAGAGCACTAGATGCTGATGCAATTGGCCCATGTCGCCAACATGAGGCACGATCGGGAGGCCGAACTTTTTGGCCATCAAGCTGACGGTGAGAAATTCGCTTATGCCGGCGAGGCGAGTACAATCTGCCTGAACGAAATGCACGCCTCCGTAGCGAAAGAAGTTCTTGAAGAGGATGCGATTGGGGATGTGTTCGCCTGCGGCTAACTTCACTGGAGCGATCTCCCGCGCAAGCACCGCGTGGGCATAGATGTCGTCTGGGTGGGTTGGCTCTTCGATCCAGAGCGGCTTAAACTCGACGAGTGCGCGGCACATGCGGCCTGCATCGGCTAGGTTCCAGTGTTGGTTTGCGTCGAACATCACAATTCCCGCATCGCCGACAATCTCTCGCAGCATCGCCGCGCGGCGTAGATCGCGCGATTCGTCGGCAGATCCAACCTTGAGTTTGAATGCGCGGAAGCCGCGGTCGATGGCGCGCGCAGTGAGTTCTCGCACCTTTGCGTCGTCGTAGGCCATCCAGCCTACGGAGGTGTCATAGCCGGGATAGCCGCTTCGCAGAATAGGTTCCCGGAGGCTGCGCGTCGCCGCGTTGGCGCGCAAAATGGTGAGAGCCTCGTTCTCGCTGAGAGCATCTTCCACGTAACTGAGATCCAGCGTTGCGACAACCTCTTCCGGGGTAAGGTCAAGTAGCAGCTTCCACAACGGAACTCCGCGGCTCTTGGCCCAGAGATCGAAACACGCATTGGTGAGCGAAGCCAGCGCGAGATGAACCACACCCTTGTGAGGGCCAAGCCAGCGCAGAGACGGATCGTCGGCGAGTTGGCGCGAGAACGCTCCGAAATTCGCCATCACCTCATTGATCTCCTTGCCAACGAGTGGCTTTGCAAGAAGCTCAATGGCGTCGCACACCAGCCGGTTTCCGTCGCCGAGAGTAAGCGCGATGCCGCTTCCCGAGATCGGCTGGTCGCTCGTCAACCGGGTCACGGCCATGCAGTATTCCGAGTTCGTGTGAACGGAATCGGTGCCGGCGCCTGCGGGCAACGCAAAGCGTGCATCGATGGCTGCAATGGACTGAATAGTGCAATTAGGCATATCTGCGCCTTAAGCGCTATCTCCTATATCCCAACTCTGCTCCGCCGCTCACCGGCAGGATGCAGCCTGTAATGAACCGCGCCTTCGTCGAAAGAAGAAAAACCGCGGCATCCGCGATTACGTCTCCATACGGGCACGCGCCGAGCAGGTGAATATCGTCCAGATACTGGCTGATTCCGGCTGGATCAGGCTGTTCGGCGCACCACTTTTCCAGCATTGGCGTCCACACTCCAGCGGGACAGACAGCGTTCACGCGAATCCCATAACCGGCATAGTCCGCGGCCATGGCCTTGGTCAGTGAGATCATCCCGCCCTTGCTGGCGACATACGCCGCGTGGTTCTGCTGCCCGATCAATCCCACCATGCTGGCGGTATTGAGAATCGCGCCCTTGCTTGCGGCAAGCGCCTCGAAGGCAAACCTCGTGGTCCAGTAAACGGACTTCAGATTGACACGCTGCAGATCATCCCACTCCCGCTCGGTTGTTTCATGAAGCGGCTTCGAAGGGCTGGCAATGCCCGCATTGTTATGCACAGCATCGATGCGGCCAAAGCGTGCAAGGACTGTTTCGATGGCAATGCGTAAAGCGCTGCCATCGGACACGTCGGCCTGGAGCGCGATGCTATTACCGCCTGCGTCGGATGCAGTTTGCCGTGCTTTGTCCAGATCGCGGTCGAGAATTGCGACTGTGGCCTCTTCGCGCGCATAGGCCAATGCGCACTCGCGGCCGATGCCATCGGCGCCGCCTGTAAGCACGATGACTTTCCCGGAGAGATCAGCCATGGGGAACACGTTTCTCCCAGTTGTCATATGCCGTTTTGGCGAAGCGTTCCATTGCCTTCTTCACGTATTGTTCTGCGACTTCGCCTTCGCCTTCGCGCAGTAGATCGATGATCCTCTGATGCGCTTCGAGATCCTTGTCCCAGGCCGAAGTCTCCTGTCCGCTGGCAGCCACGCGCATGCGCACAAAGGCAAAAAATGGGAGCAGGATTCGGCGGGCGTGCTCGATAAGGTATGGATTGCGCGACAGTTCGCAGAGTTCGAGATGAAAGAGGGAATCGCAGTCGAGCAAGGCATCGAGGTTGCCGGCGCTTGCCGACTCCCGCATCACATCCACCGTGGCTTGCAGCACCTTCAAATTAGGCTCCGTTGCGGCTGCCAGGCGCGCGGCCAGGCCCTCGATGGCGCCGCGAAGCTGGTAGATGTGAGCGACATCGCCTTCGCTCAGATGAATAACCCGCGCGCTGCGCCCGGAGGCTTTGGATACAAATCCTGCCTGCGCCAATATGTTGATAGCTTCGCGGATCGAGCCCTGCGCCACGCCGAATTTCGCGGCCCACTTGCCTTCAACGATCCTCATCCCGGGCTGCAGCGATCCGCTCATGATCTCCCCGCGCAGTCGTTCCGCAAGGTTGTGCTTCACCAGGCCGTCGGTCGCAAGTGAGGATGCAGTAGGCATATTCAAGCACTCAAATATTGAATTGTGATCGTATGGCGAGGAACTATTGTCCGTCAAGCGTATATTTAAGCACTTGCAGAACGTCGTTTCTCTAATCTACTCTCCATTGGGATAAAGCCGTGCGGTTGTGGAGTGCGTGTACCGGAGGTCCGGAGATTGGGAGGGGCGATGCAATGAAGCGATTTGGAATGGTGATCAAACTTAAGCCGGGAAGCGCCGACGCTTACAGGGACTATCACGCCGCGGTTTGGCCCGAGGTCCTGGACAAAATTCGTGAATGCAATATCAGCAACTACTCCATCTACTTCAAAGATGACTTTCTGTTCAGCTATTTCGAATACGACGGCAGTGATGTGAAGGCGGATTGGGCCAAGATGGCCGCCCATCCCAAGACCCAGGAGTGGTGGGCGGTGATGGAGCCGCTGCAGGATCCGTTGAAGACACGTAAAGACGGGGAATGGTGGGCGGAAATGGAAGAAGTATTTCACTTGGACTGAAATAGGCCTCGGCTGGCTGTCCGCATCTGATTATTCAATTTAAGCGCTTATATGGAGGCGATCGCTCTTGCGCATTCCTAGCCATCTCTGCGTCATGTCTTCTTATCCATGGGCAATTTATCGCTTGACACCCACATCGATGGCCACTAATGTATCTCCGATATGAGCGCTTATATTCGCAACCGTCGTGAGTTCCTCAGGCTTGCTTTAGCCGGTTCGGGTCTGCCATTTCTTCCGCGCCTGGGTTGGGCTGAGGGAATGGCATGCGACCGCACCAGTTGGTATCGCAAAGCCAAGTTTGGGATGTTCATCCACTGGGGGCCATATTCGCAAGCCAGCGTGGAAGCATCCTGGCCGATCATGCGGCCGAAGCCGGGCGGGATCAGCGAGGCCGACTACCGGGCCCTCGCGAAAACCTTTAACCCGGTGAACTTCGATCCCCACGCCTTTGTCGATCTGGCGCGGTCGGCAGGCCAGGAATACATGGTCTTCACCACCAAGCACCACGACGGTTTCTGCATGTTCGATTCGGCGTACACGGACTACAAGATCACCAATACGCCCTACGGCAAGGACATCGTGGCGCAACTCGCCAAAGCCTGTGGAGAAGACGGCATGCCGCTTGGCTTCTACTACTCGCCGCCGGACCTGCACCATCCGGACTTTCGCGACACCACCAAGCTGGCAGCGGAAAACTGGCACGGCGAGCCTCAGCGGCCCGAGTGGCCCCTCTATCTTCAATATCTGCAAATGCAAGTGACCGAGTTGCTGACTCGCTACGGCCCGGTTGTGATCGTCTGGTTCGATGGTTTGAACGATCAGAGGAAATACGATGGTGAGCGCGTTCTCCGCATGATTCATGAGTTGCAACCAGCCACGCTGGTCAATGACCGCATTGGCGTGGACGCGGATTATGAGACGCCGGAGCAGTTTATTCCCACTGCTATTCCGACCAAGGGCATAGTGTTGACCGGTGTCGATCCAGAGGTATCCAAGCGCCTGAAAAATTCAGTTCCTAAGCCGGAGGACTTCAGGCTTTGGGAGACCTGCATGACCATCAACGACACCTGGGCCTATAACAAGAACGATCGCAATTTCAAGTCCGAGCAGACGCTGATTCGAAGCCTGGTGGAAGTGGCCAGCCGCGGGGGCAATTTTCTCTTGAATGTGGGGCCACAACCGGATGGCCAGATCCAGCCGGAATTTCAGCAGCGTCTGCGCGCGATTGGAAATTGGCTCACCCTCAATGGCGACTCGATCTATGGCACCACCTACGGGCCGGTTCAGGGTGTTGCCGGTATGCGCACCACTGCGAATGACAAGTCCGTCTATGTCCACGTATTCGATTGGCCTGCTGGTCCATGTGAGATCTCTGGCATCGACGCAAGAGTCATGTCGGCGCGCCTGCTGGCGAATGGCAAGCCTCTAACTTTTCGCCAGACCGAGGGAAAGCTCACGATTGACCTCCCTTCGCAAGCGCCCGATCCCAATGTCTCAGTCATCGCGCTCAAGACGTACTAACTCTGGGTAGCACCTCAGTCTTGAAATGGCCACAGAATCCTGATCGCGGTTGCTACCGCCTGCGGGTTGAGCACGCTGTCATCTGCGGAACATCAAGACCGCGCAAATTCTCTGTCAATCCCTCTCACCAAAAATATTTTCTAACTCCCACTCCACCAACAACTTCCAGCCACCCCAATTTGCCTGAAATTGTCCCCAAAAAGCACACACTGGAAACATGCGGCAATCCAGGGGGCCTTCAGACCAACTCCCGCCGCCAAGGAGCAACCATCATGGCGGATCACACCACTGCATTTCTCTCGAACAAGGCACTCCGGATCGCCGTCTCCAGCTCAAAATCGAATGCAATTACCGCACCTAAACCCCATCAAAATCAGCAATTACCGAACACAAAATATGATGTATGTCGTGTATTATCAGCAAGATACAGACAAAAACCGAGACCTCCTACCCCCCCATCTGCTCTTTTATCTCCTTTTCTTCGCCTTTCAACGGTCCAATTTGCGCCGCAACTCTTATTCCGGCCGTTTGAGGTCCCTCTCACACGGAAGGCATGTTGTGCAGATTTACTTTAGGGATGGGAGATCACTGCGCTCTACAGCCCAGCGAAACTGAGACAACCACCCGGCTCTGGCAGACATCGCAATGGGAGAGTATCGTTTTTTCTATGGTTGTGCCGCAGCGAAGACGGCGACTTGCCGCAATATGCGTGTCTCTTGTGGCGCTGGTATTCGGTATCCCATGCAGCGCGGCGCGTGGCTCTGCTTCACCACAGCATTCGGCTCCGGAGGGACAGGCTGCGGATCTGATGTCGCAAGGGATGAGTCTTGCCGCGCACGGTCAGCTTGCGCAGGCTGAGTTAGTTCTGGAAAAGGCTCGCGAGAGGGAGCCCAAGAACGCAGAAGTCCTCACGGCATTGGCCAAAGTGAAAGACCGCGAAGGCGAATTGCCCGCGGCCATTGCTATCTTTCGCGAAGTCGTGAATGGGGATCCGCGCTCGACCGACGCGCATCTGAATCTGGCCATGGCACTGGCCGACAATGGAGACTTGAACGGCGCGCTGCCTGAAGTTTCAAGAGCGGCCGAGTTGTCTCCCAAACTTGCATCGGCGCATTTGAACCGGGCCCGAATTCTTGCGGATCTTCACCGCGTGGAGGATGCAAGAGCCGAATTTGTGATCGCTTCGCGGCTTGCGCCGGCCAACCCTGATTGCTATTTCTACTGGGCTCTGGTTGAAAAGGAAAAAGATAACTACGCCAAGGAATCCGACCTGCTTCGAACGGTAGTTCGATTGCAACCTGACAATGAAAAGGCCCTGAATTTGTTAGGTCAAAGCCTTTTCGACGAATCGAAAGAGCCGGAGGCAGTTGCGGCCTGGCGCCGCGTGCTGGCGATCAACCCCAATTCGAGCGAGGCGACCTACAGTCTCTCCCTGGCGCTGAGGAACACGGACGCACAGGAGTCCAAGCGCCTAATGGAGCGTTTCCATGATTTGCAACAGCGCGAGAAACTGCTCCACCAAGTGAACACGCTAGGAAACCAAGCGTATGCGGAGATCAACGATCGCCGCTGGCCGGAGGCCATTGCAACGCTGCGCGAAGGGATTCGCCTCTGCGGAGATTGCCAGATGCAGGCAACGTTCCATAAAGATCTTGGATTGGCGCTTTGTTACAGTGGAGCGCTTCATGAAGGAGAGACGGAACTCCGGACGGCGCTTCGTCTGAATCCAGCGGACCCCGATATTCTGAAGGCACTGGCGGCGATCCAGCACCAATAAAGAAGGATTTTCGAAACACCTCAAGGCGGTCAATACTTCTAATTGACTGATACGATTCCAGTGCGAAAGCGAGTTAGTTGCCAGCGCTGGGCGTCGTTGGCTCATCGACCTGGATTTGCCGGTCTGCCTTGACGTTGGTGAGGGTTTGGACGATTCCACTAGGCCAGCGGATCTCGATGCTGTCGGCGACCGCGCTGTCTCCCATCCCGAAGTGAACGCGCGGGTCGCTGGCGGAGAGATACCCGCTCGACGTTGTCGCAGTGACCCATTGCGATCCATGCTTGGTGGTCAGCTTCACCACCGCGCCAATACCATCGCGATTGCTCTTATGTCCGGTGAGATGCAGCGTGATCCAGTGGTTTGCGGTTGCGGTCCGATTGAGCAAGACGTGCGCCGGGCCGCCGTTGGTTGTGACAACCGCATCGATGCGTCCGTCATTGTCGATGTCTCCGATGGCCATGCCGCGGCCCACCCAAGGCTCTTTAAAAACGTCGCCGGATACCGAGGAGACATCCACGAATTTCTTACCCGTATTGCGGAGCAGCATCATGGGCTCGCGGTAGTGAAGGTTCGGTGAGGTCTTCTCTACCGTATCCAGATCGTGTCCTTGGGCGATCAGCAGATCCTTCCATCCATCGTTGTCATAGTCGATGAACCTCAAGCTCCACCCAGAATGAAGAAGAGTGATTGCGCCTATGCCATTCTGAATCGAAGCGTAGTCGAAGGTTCCGTCTCCCTGATTGCGATAGCTTGCATACTTTTGGTTGGCAAGATCTGTCACAACTAGGTCCGGCCATCCATCGTTGTCGTAGTCGGCGAAGTCGACACCCATGCCTGCGTAAGTTTGCCCGTCAGCATTGACGGCGACCTCGGATTCCAACCCCACTTCTTCAAATCTTCCATCCGTTTTCTGATGGAAGAGAAACTCGGGAGCGGAGTCGTTGGCGATGAAGAGATCGATGCGTCCATCATGGTCGTAATCGGCAATGGCAATACCCAATGCCTTGGCGGGTTTATCGAGTCCCAGCTTGTGAGAGACCTCGGTGAAGCGGCCGTTGCCGTCGTTGTGATAGACCAGCATGGAGATGGGTTGGAAGACATCGGGGTGGCAGTAGGCGCGATACCCCTCGCGATGCTCGCCGCACCAAACGTCCTCCCAGTCCCATGTCACGTATCGATCTACAACAAGGTCGAGGAGGCCGTCGTTATCCAGGTCTACCCATGTGGCGGATGTAGACCAGCCGCTGCCGCCGACACCAGCCTTATCCGTGACATCGGTAAAGGTACAGTTGCCGTTGTTGTGATAGAGACGATTGCCTCCATAGGAGGTGACGAAGATATCTTCATAGCCGTCGTTGTCGTAATCGGCAACCGCGACGCCCATTCCGTAGCCGATGCCCTCAAGCCCCGACTTTTCGGTGATGTCCTCGAATGTTCCGTCCGGCTTCTGGTGATACATCCGGTTCCAATATTGGGGGCCTGTCTTCTGCGGGATCGATCCTTTAGGTTCGGGATCGGAATAGGGCGCGCCGTTGACGAGATAGAGATCGAGACGGCCATCGTTGTCGCAATCGAAGAGCGCTACCCCGGAGCCCATGGTTTCGATCAGGTACTTGCGCGAGGTATGCGGCGCCTGATGAACAAAATGCACTCCGGCCTTCTCCGTAATGTCGACAAAGCGAGCAGGCACGCTGGTTTGAGGATCGGTCGAGGCTTTGGATGGAACCCGGAGCGATGTAGATTGCGCCTGGGTCCACGCGGCCGGAATCAGGCAGGACCAAATTGCGGCCAGCGCCAGCGCTGCGGCCAATCGGAATTTGTATCCTACGATAGAAAGAACCACCCGGGCCATCCTGAGATCACAGTTTACGGCAGTTGGTCCGGCACAGGTTTTGATTCTCCTAGACTCCCATTCGAGGTTTGTTGATACGCACGTAGTCGGTGTCCTGATGCGGCTCTGCATCGCACTCAATGGCAATAGTAGTCAGCGGATAGTCAGGGGCCTCGACCGGCAGGCCGGTGAAGCGTACTCGGAAGTCGTCCTGAGCGAATGTGACTGGCTCGCCGGTCTTGATCAGCTTTGCCGCAGTTACTTTGACCCGCAGACCGGAGATAGCCACGTATTCCCCAGGCCAGAAATGCACGTGCATGAAGAGCGTGTTGCCCTTGCGTGTAAAGCTCGCGTAGTTGGAACGGCGCACCTGGCAGATGTCGGTCTCGTAGATAGTGTGGCTGTTGGTCTGGAGCCATTCTCCTGCTTCACGGAGAGCCCGAACGCTTGGTTCAGGAATGGACCCGTCGGGCTTAGGACCGATGTTCAGCAGATAATTGCCATCGTCGCGGGCACAGGTGATCAGGTTGCGCAGGATAGTCCGTGAATTCTTCCAGTTGTCGTCCGCTGCCTGATAGCCCCAACTGTCGTTCATGGTCATGCAGGATTCCCACGCGCGGCCGCCAGTTTCGGCGACGATTCTTTGCTCCGGGGTCGAGAAGTCGCCGGTGAGTTTGTTGCGGTTGTTCACCACGATTTCAGGCTGGAGTTCGAAGACCATCTGATTCATGCGAATCGATTCCCAGCCCTTCGCGTCGAGCGGCCACGCGACGTCGTACCACAGCACATCGATCTTGCCGTAGTTGGTAAGCAACTCGCGAATGAGCCCGTGCGTGTATTCGACAAACCGCTGGCGCGCTTCTTCATCGGTGGCACATTTGGCGCCGTCCGGATGATGCCAGTCCATGAGCGAATAATAGAAGCCAACGCGAAGCCCCTCGGCTCGCGCGGCTTCCACGTATTCGCGAACCACATCGCGTCCAGGGCCTTGCTTGGCGGCGTTGTACTCGGTGTGCTTGGTATCGAAATTACAGAATCCTTCGTGATGCTTGGTGGTGAGGACCATATACTTCATCCCCGCCTGTTTCGCCAGTCGAGCCCAGGCGCGCGGCGAGCCTGCATGGGGATGAAAAGTTGTCGCGTGAGGCGCGTACTCCGCCACAGGAATGGCTTCGTCCTCCATGACCCACTCATGCCGGCCGATGGTGCTGTAAACGCCAAAGTGAATGAACATGCCAAAGCGCGCGGCACGCCACCAGGCGAGGCGTTGTGCGCGGGTCTGTTCTCCGGGTTCCGGTTCAGAGTTTTCCGGCTTCGGGGTTTGCGCCGGTGCGATGGGCATTACTCCTGGAGCGCCGGAAGCGGCCATCGTCAGCATTGCCGCGCCAGTGCCTTTCAGCAATTTGCGGCGTGTGAATGAACTCCTATCCATTGTTGATAGCCTCTCAAAAAAATCGACGTGATTGGAACCCGCCTGAAAAGGGTTTGGTTGAAATGAGTGAAGAACTTTCAGAGCACAAAAGGAGCGCGGCCGATGATGAAGAATCGACCGCGCAAAATTGTCTACGTTAACTGAGGGCGCCCTTGCTTGCCGCTCAGAATACGATCTTGCCGCTGAACTGCAGTAGCCGGTTCGAGTTTGCCTGGCTGGTGCCGATCGTTCCAAAACTGTTCGGGTTGTTGATATCGTTGCCTGGCTGGCCAAATATAGGATGATTCAAGACATTAAAGGCTTCGGCGCGGAATTGGAATTGCTTCTCACGCCAGATGGGGAACGAGCGAATGACGGAGGAGTCGAGATTGATCCATCTTTGATCTTCCTGCGTGTTGGTGCCCCCGTTTCCGTATGTATATTTCGCGGGAACCGCATAGGCTGCTGTATTGAACCATTCCGCTTGTGTCTTAGGTCCTCCATGGATACTGCCCACCACGTTGGCGCGTTCGTAGGACCCGCTGTTTCCGGTATTGGCTTGGTCGGTTTCGTCGAGCACGGTGAAATTCTGCCCATTACGCCATGTGAAGATGTTGTTGATCTGCCAATTGCCCAGGATGTAGTCGCCAATGCGGTTGCCGGTCGAGAATCTCTTGCCTGGCCCGACCGGGATCGCATAGAGACCATTCGCTACAAACAGATTGGGAATATTGGTTGATGACGGCCCGCGAGAAGCTTGGGGATCGTATGGATTCTGCGGCACTTGCCCTTCGATGCCGAACCAGCCGTCGTCTACCGTTAGCGATTTGGCCCAAGTGTAGGCTATCTGGTAAGAGAAGCCGCTGCTGTAGCGCTTGTCTAGTTGCACCTGAAGGGCGTTGTAGCTGCCGGTGCCGACGCTATGGTCATAAAAGGTTGGAATGCTGTAGGGATAGGGCTCCCTCGGTTGCGTATCGCCCGGACCCGGCGTAAGCGAGGTGTTGTACAAGCCGCCGACGTTGGCGCGATGCGTGGTAGAGCCGACGTAATCCATTCTCAAAGCCAGGGAACTACCCAATTGCCGTTGAATGCCGAAGTTCCATTGCTCGGAGTAGGGATTCTTGATATGCGGGTCGAAATACCACTGGTTACTGCCGAACGGCGTGGCCGGAGGGAAGAGTGGATTGCCAGTGCCGGCAAATGGATTCTGCGCGGTCACATTGGGCGTAAGCTGGGTGGAGGTGGGAACGTTGGTAAGGGAACCCGCGATCTCCTGGCCGATATCGGGCCACGATCCCTCAAAGTTCTGGGCCATCTGGGTTACCGCTGCCCAATCGTCGAAGACAATGCCGTAGGCGCCATGGACCACTGTCTGATCGTCAAGTTTATAGGCGAAGCCCAAGCGCGGCCCGTAGTTGGTGTGAACGTTATGGGTGATCTTCCCGTTTTGGCTGACGATCACATGGGCAGGCAGGCCTGTCCCTGGGATGCAGGGCGCAAACCCTCGAACGCTGCACAGGGGCGGCAACTGCTGCACGATGAAGTTGCCTGTATCCCAATCCATGTCGCCAGTTTCGGGCCCTCCGTTCTGACCTACGGTCGCCGAGGTTCCATATCTGGGCAGGAAGGGATAATCGTAGCGCAACCCGTAGTTCAAAGTGAGCTTGCGCGAAGCCTTCCAGGAATCCTGGAGGAAGGCGCTCAAGAGACCGCCGGGCCGTTCCTGCTCATTCACATTGCGGCGGCTCGCGCCGCTGTTGGGAACGTCCAGCAAGAAGGAAGTAAGGGAATCGCCCGAGGGAGTGCTCAGTTCGGGGTCGTCTGTCTGCGTAGACCCAAAACCCATTCCGACCTGGGCCAGCGGACTGGCGAAGTTGGCGGTATCGAATCCTACGCCAAACTTGATTTCGTGGCTTCCGTGGATCTCCGTAAAGGTTCCGCGCAATTCATCTGTATCCGTGGCTTTGGGGGTGTCGTCGATGCTTTCGCTGGCGCTCGCATAACCCGAAGGGTTGGGAGCCGTAAGCAGCGAGCCTCCATGCGCAGCGGTAAAGCCGCTCACGAAGCTGGGCGAAAAGCCCACCTGGCTGATAATATCCGCGGTCGAGGTGGTAAACCGCGTGGTTGAATCATCGACAACGGTTACGCGCGCAAATTGGACCTGTGCGATGCGCGTTGGGCTGAAGATATGAACGTAGCTGCCGCCCCAGTTACGCGCGTCGATGATGTGGTGGGTGGGCAGATTCGGCAATCCTCCGGATTGGTCTACCGTGCTATTGATGAAGCTGTAGCGGAACCATGCCGAATCCTTTGCCCCGAAGTTCTGGTCGATGCGAACATTGAACTCATTCTGTTGCTGCGTTGTCGGGGTGGTGATGAGATAGTTGGCCGCGCAATAGCCGCTGGGTAACAAATCGATACAAGGCCCTGCCGCGGGATAGACAAACTGCGCCCAGGCGACCATCTGCGGGTTAATCAGGTTGGAGGGAATCTGGTTGCCTTGGAATGGGGTTCGCGTAAAGGTGCCGCAGGGGTTCGTTACGTTGTCGGTGGTGGTGGGAACGCACGTCGTCGTGAAGGGGTTGTAGGCCTGCAGTTGTTGATTATCGGCTTCGTTGCCGGCCAGCTCCGCCGCGGTTGGCACCAGGATCGCGGAGTTAGAGGCTTTCGAATAACGATAGCCCTGGTATGCACCGAAGAAGAAGGTCTTGTTCCGGCCGTTGTAGAGCTTGGGAATCACGACGGGTCCGCCGCCAGAAGCGCCGAACTGGTTCTGATGGTAGAAAGGCTTGGTTGGGCATGTCGTCTCAAAGTAGCAGTTCGCATCGAAGGCCGTGTTGCGGATGTATTCCCATGCGGACCCATGAAGCTCGTTGGTGCCGCTCTTGGTGACCACATTGACTACGCCGCCCAGCACCCCGCCGAATTCCGCATTGTCGGTGTGCGATACCACCTTGAATTCCTGGATGGCATCGATGATCGGCGCAATCGCATACGTGCTCTCGATCGACCCGTAGTTGTACAAGCCGTCCATCAGAAAGAAATTGCTGCGGCCGGTCTGGCCGTTGATGGCTGGAAAGGAATAATCCGAGCCGAGAGCGACAGCGGCGCCAAAGCCGCCGTTCCCGTTCATTCCATTATTTTGTCCAACCATGATCGGAACAACGCCCGGAGTGAGCGAAAGCAGTGAGGTGAAGTTGCGGCCATTCAGCGGGAGGTCATTAACCTGCTTGGTCTCGATCACCGTTCCCAGGCTTGCGCTGGTTACGTCCAACTGTGCGGCGGTGGCCTCGACGGTGACTACCTGAGTCGCTGCACCGACGGTCAAAGAGAAGTCGAATGTGGCAACCTGATCGACTGCCAGGACAAACTCCGCGGTCTTCTGAGAATTGAATCCAGGTACGTTGGCCTGGATGGTATATCTGCCGGGCGTAATGTTGAGAAACACATATTCGCCGGAGTTGTTGGAAACCGAGGTGTGCTCGACGGACGTTTCCACGCTGTGCAGCACGATGGTTGCGCCGGAAATCACCGCTCCTTTCGGGTCCCGGATCACGCCGTTCACCGAAGCGGTTGAGACCTGGGCTCTGGCGGAGGCTGCCAGGAGCAAGAGTGTGAGGCAGAGAAAACCTGCAGCACGCAGGCCGGGGATCAAACTCATTGCGTACCGGGCGAAACCTTCGGTGCGATCTTGCATGGACGACCTCTCTTAAAAAATCGTTCTGGGCGTGGCTTTCGGGTTGCTAACTTTGGGAAGCTCACGAATACGATTACTCTTGCGTATACTTTGCCGAGGCGATTCCCTTGTAGCCAAATGTGATATTGATTGTCAAGGGAAAAATCAACCTTTCGGTTGAGATTCAGTTCGCTCTATCGGATGGCTCAGTCCGAATGTGCTCTTCGGTCAATCCGGGGTTAGGCAGCAGAATGCGTTTGCAGTTCAATCAACGAATTCGCTATAGTAACCGCTTGAGTTTCGGACCTCGTGTACTCTTGTCAGGAGATTCAAACCAACGCGTCGGGGCTAATCTGAAACTTGTACCCTGAAAATTCGAAGCGACTTACCAGGAGTGCGCACTACCGGTAAAATAGTCGGGATTCTTTTGATATGACGATTCGAATGAAAGACATAGCGAAGGAACTGGGCCTATCGCAGGCCACTGTCTCGAAGGTCCTGCGAGAGCATCCCGATATTGGCGAAAAGACCCGGAAGAGGGTGCTGGAGCGTGTCCGGGAGCTGGACTACCAGCCAAATTCCCTGGCGCGAAGCCTGGTCACTGGGCGCAGCTACCTGATTGGCCTGGTCGCTCCCAGCCTGCTTCACCCTTTCTTCGCCGAAGTAGCCCGGGCTCTCAGCGCCGCCATTCGGGAAAAGGGCTACTTTCTGATCGTCTCCTCATCCGAGGAAGACCCGGAGCTCGAAAAAGAAGAAATATCGCGGCTTCTGGGCCGCCGCCTGGATGCGCTGGTTATTGCCTCGTCGGGAACGAATGTCGAGCAGTTCGAGCGGATGGAGAGCAGAGCTCAGCCCTTTGTCCTGATCGATCGTGACCTGAACGGCCTGGCGGCCAACTTCGTTGGCATCAATGATGAAAAGGCCGGGTGGCTCGCAACCGAACACCTGATCGACATGGGCTGCAAGCGTATCGCGCACATCCGGGGCCAGGACAACAGCACCGGCATTGGCCGGTTCGAGGGCTATCGGCGGGCGTTGCGTGAACACGGACTTCCATTTCTGGAAGACTTTGTGGTGCGCAGGAACCTTGTGGATACAGAGACCGCGCGTCAGGCCGAGGAGGCCATGCGACTTCTGCTGGCGCGAGATCCGCGGCCCGACGGCGTTTTCTGCTTCAACGATCCACTGGCGATCGGAGCGATGAGCACGATTCTCGAAGCCGGCCTGAGGATTCCGGAGGATATTGCGCTTATCGGTTGCGGAAATCTACCCAATAACAACTGTCTTCGGGTTCCACTTTCGAGCATCGATCAGCACAGCCAGATGATTGGCCAGCGCGCCGCTGAACTTGTCCTCAGCCTGATCGAGTCGAAACAGAAGCCTCGTGCCCGGACCATCGTCCTTGAGCCGACGCTGGTGGTTCGGTCCTCCACGCAAAGAAAAGAACGCCGTTTAGCCGGAAATCATTGAAAATCGGAGCATGGTCAGGGCATGAGTTGGAAAGAGCGTTCCTCTCCACCAGGCGGCCGTGCGGTATGGCGGAGAATAGCGCTGGCAGCGGCCGTTCTTGCGGGCGCAGCGCTTCTGTCCTGCGAGGGCCGTGGGCAGACTGGCCTTGCGCCTGCTCCGTCCGCTGAGACCAGCGATGGATATACAGGCTCCCAGGCTTGTTCGCGATGCCATCAGGAAATCTATCGACAGTTCAGCCAGACCAGCATGGGCCGTTCGATGTCGCTGGCGACGCCTGCCGTTCTTGAGAACCGATCTGCCTCCGCCTCCTACACCAGCGAAAGACTCAACCGGAGATTCGAGGTTTATTCAAGAGACGGAAAGCTCTATCAAAGCGAATCGGGAATCGTAGCCGATGGGAAGGAAAGCTTCCGCGACGCGCACCAAATCGAATGGATCATCGGTGCGGGAGTGAACGGATTCGGGGCGATCCTACGCAAGGATCAATATCTCTTCCAGGCCCCGTTGTCGTTCTACTCCAAACCGATGAGTTGGGGACCTTCACCCGGATACGAGCTCACCGATCTGGGCTTCAACAGGCCGATCACGCCGGGCTGCATTTTCTGTCACAGTGGCAGGCCAAATTCCGTGGCGGGAAGCAACGGACAATTCGAGGAGACGCCTTTTTCAGAACTAGCCATTGGCTGCGAAAGATGTCATGGCCCCGGAGCCGCACATATAGAAGCAATGCACGGCTCGACTAGTCAAGCGAGCAAGAAAAATGCCCCGGTTAAACCATTGGAAAGCAGGATTGTGAATCCTGCAAGCCTTAGCCCGTACCTTGCGGACAATATCTGCATGGCCTGCCATCAGACGGGAGATGTTCGTGTTCTCCAGTCCGGCAAGAGCTACCAGGATGTTCGCCCTGGGCATCCGCTCGATGACACACTGTCGATCCTGATGATTCCGCCCACGCGCGACTCTCCTCCATCGGAGGACCACGTCCAGCATTACTATTCGATGACCTTGAGCAAGTGCTACCGCGCCAGTTCCGGCCGCCTGAGCTGCATTACCTGTCACGATCCGCATGTCGAGCCCACGCGCGAGGAGGCACCGGCATATTTTGCGGCCAAATGCCTCACCTGCCATACAAACCAAAGCTGCAGATTGCCAATCGAGAGCCGAATGCATCGAACTCCGGCCAACGATTGCATCGGTTGTCATATGCCCAAGCGTGAGATCCAGGTCATCTCGCACTCAAGCGCTACGAATCACCGCATTGTCGCGAGACCCGATGAGCCATTTCCCGACATCACTTTTGAGCAGACCACCGCAACGCTGCCGGATCTAGTTCACCTCAATCCGGCTCCTGGCCAGCAAGCCGCTCCACTTCCATTGTTGACCCTGCTGCAGGCCTACGGAGAACTCGCCGAGAATAAGCCAGAATACGTAGCGCCCTATCTCAAAGTTCTTCGCCAACTGGAGAAGGCGCAGTCCGACGACCCTCTCGTGCAGGCATCGTTGGGGCGCAGAGATCTTAAGAATGGCGACTTTCAGAGTGCCGCCAACCATTTGCGGCGCGCGCTTGAGAGCCGTCCGCCCGTGGCCACGACCTATGCCGATCTCGCTGACGCACTTTCGCACCTGGGACAAACAGAGGAAGCGCTGCCCCTGCTTGACAAGGCAATTGAGCTCGACCCATTCAACCCGGTCGCCAGGAAGATGCTGATTGTACGCCTGATCGAGACGAAGCAATTTGCCAAGGCTCACGATGCGCTTAAGCAGTACCTGGAGATTTTTCCGCAGGATGATTTCATGCGGAAAATGCTGGCACGCGCCGAAGGGAAGAGCCAGCAGCCTTGAGGCATATCTAAGGTTTCCTCGAAGTGTACGGCTGCTTTTTGACGATGCCTTTGCCTTCCTGGATAGTAACAACCTGTTCCGCGGCGACAGAAGGAAAATTCTCGATCTTGCCATCGGGCCACTGTATCGAGAGATTAGCTGAAGTCGCTTTGCCAAGGCCGAAATGCAGGCGAAAGTCATTTTGCGAGATATACGACCCGCCGCTGCGGACCTCATCGATCTGCGTTTGCCCGTTGGCGTTTACAGTGACGCGCGCCCCGACGGCATCGCGGTTGGTCGCGGTCAGCGCACGTATCAGAATGGAATGGCCGAGTGGCGGAGCGACGTTTCTCAGCAGCGACGGAGCCTCGCCCATGTTCACGATCACAATCTCTTCGTTGCCATCGTTGTTCAGGTCTCCGATAGCGAGGCCACGCGATGCGTGTGGGGTCGCGATGCCGCTACCCGCCTGACTGGACAAGTCGAAGAACTGCCCATCTCCGCGGTTCCAATAGAGCAACCGGCCTTGCTTGAACTTTTCTCCGGTGTGTCCCGCGTCGACTTCGGGATACACATGTCCATTGGCGAGAATGAGATCCTTCCATCCGTCGTTATCGAAATCGATTGCAGCCGTTCCCCACCCCAGGTATCGCGTATTCACGGCAAGGCCGGTGTCGATGGTCGCGTCGGTAAAGTTGTTGGCCCCGTCGTTGCGGTAAAAAGTATGCGTGTCATCGGCAAAGTTGGTCTTGAAAATATCGAATCGCCCACTGTGTCGAAAGTCGGCCGCCGCCACCCCCATTCCAGCCTGCTCGCGCCCTTCGTCGTTATAGGCTACTCCCGCTTGCACGCCGATCTCTTCGAAACGCTCACCCTTGAGGTTGTGAAAATAAAGGCTCGCCGTGGAATCGCAGGCAACATAGATATCGGGCCAGCCATCGTTGTCGAAATCGTCGACCAGCGGCGAAAAGCAGTAATAGTCCTTGGGCGTCGTGATGTGCATGCGATCCGAGACATCGGTAAAGTGGCCGTGTCCGTCATTCTGGTAAAGAGAGATCGTCTCTCCAGGCAAACCCCGCGGACCGCAGATGACCGGCAAGCCCTTCCATTGGCACTGCGATCTTTCTCCGGGGTGCGGCGTCTTGGCTGGGTCGAATTCAATGTAGTGGACGACCATAAGATCCAGCGCGCCATCACGGTTGAAATCCACAAAAGCACACCCGGTGCTCCAGCGAGTTTTAGCGGAAGCCAGCCCCCGGGCCTGTGTCTCGTCGCGGAAAGTGCCATTGCCCTGGTTGCGATAGAGAACGTTTTGTCCCCACTCTGTGATGAAGAGATCGACATTCCCATCGTTATCGATATCCCCGGCACAAACGCCTTGACCCCATCCCGTGTGCGTCAAGCCAGCCTTGCTTGTGACATCTTCAAACTTCAATCCGCCGAGGTTGTGGTAGAGCAGCGGAGTAGTCGGTGCGCCGCTTTGCTGGAAGCGGTCGCCGTTGACAAGAAGAATGTCCGGCAAGCCGTCGTTATCGTAGTCGAAGATTGCGACACCCGTCCCAGTGGTCTCGACGATGTATTGTTTGTTTGCTGCGTTCCCGGAAACATTGACGCCGGTCAGTCCGGCCTGTGCCGCAATGTCCTCGTAGTTCACAACCGGCGGCTTCATTCCAGGAGGGAGAGGTTTGGCGGGCGTAGCTACACCGTTGCCGGTCGCCACGCCCATCTGCGCACAAGCGGAGTGCGTTGCCGCAAGACTTAAGATCAATACGATGGAAGGAATCAGCCGGACGAACCGGCTTCGTGCGTGGATGAGACGATATTTCCCCATATTCAGGCGAATTGTAGCATCGAGACGCAGCCTTCTCCGCGCTCCATTGCCGTCAGTCTATCCTGTGGAAGCGATGTACAGTCCAAGACAGCGGGTGCAATCCCAGGCGGTATAGTGAATCAGATCGAAAGAACGCGCTGCGGAGCCGACATGGTTTGGAGTCAGTCCCTCGTGTGCATAAGGAAAGAATTGCCAGCCAAGGTCTTGCCGCATACGCATGAACACTCCGGCAGGCAGGTGGAGGCAGACCTGCATCTCAATCGGCCAAGCTTATGGTCTTCGCTTGCGCTCGCAATGCTCTGCGCATTGCCACCGGTCGTTGCCGCACAGGACGCCTCCAACTGCAAAGGCCCTGCCGCTCTTGAGCAGGCGCTCGCCTCGCATTCTTCGCCCGGAGCGTACGAAGCATTGGGCACCTGGTTCGCGGCGCGGCGTCAATTCTCCTGCGCGATCTCCGATTTCGAATCTGCAATCCATCTCGATCCCAATTCATGGCAGAGCCACTACGATCTGGGAATCGCGTTGTTCAGCAAGGGCAATTCTCAGCAAGCGGTGAAGGAACTACAGATCGCATCTGGCCTCAAGCCTGGATCGCCACAGATACTGCTGCCCCTGGCAGCGGCTCTCAGCGAGTTGAACCGGCAAGATGAAGCTATCGAAACCTTCAAAGTTGTTCTCAAAATGGACCCTCAATCGGTCCAGGCGCTCGACGGGTTGACCAAAGCGCTCATTGCCGAGAAGAGATATGCCGCCGCGATTGCAGAGCTGAAGGACGCGCCTGCCGATGAAGTTCTGCAACTGAATTTAGCCGTTGCCTATTCGAAGAATGGCAACCTCGACGAAGCGCTTAAGACCGTTTCCGCAATCGTCAAAGAGCATCCCGCCTATGCTCAAGCACACTTGAATCTGGGAATCGTCTACACCCAACAGGATCGTTTCAACGAGGCCGCCCAGGAATTTCAAGAGGCGCTACGGCTCGATCCGTCTGACGACGTTGCACGCCTGTCTTACATCAAGGCCCTGGTGGTGCTGGCCCAGTTCGACGCAGCCGAACCCGTCATTCGCCATTATCTTGAACGTCACCCTCACGACTTCGACGCGTTGTACTTTTCTGGCGTTGTGGCAAAAGGCCTGGGACACCATGCGGATGCAGAGAAGTTCCTACGTCAGGCCGTGACGATCGATCCGAATTATTTCGATGCGCATTACAGTCTTGGTTTTGTGCTGGCTCGCCTAGGTAAGCCTGCCGAGGCTCGGACGGAGCTGGAAGCGGCTCTGAAGTTGGAGCCGGACTCGAGCAAGGCCCGCTATCAGCTTGCTTCCGTGCTGCGCGTGCTTGGGCTCAAGGATCAGGCAGATCAGGAATTGAGCCTCTTCCAGCGGCAAAAAGAGGCAGGTGTAAAACAGGAAGCCGCCACTGTAGAGGCCAGTCAGGCCAATGAGGATTTGCAGGCTGGAGAGCCGAAAAAGGCTGCCGACCTTTACCGCGCTGCGCTAGTGAAAGACCCTAACAACGCCCGGACGTACTATAACCTTGCGCTCGCTCTGGATAAGATCCCCGACTATCAGGGGGAGCGTGAAGCTCTCGAAAAAGCTGTGGCTCTCGATGCGCAACTGGCTCCGCCTCACAATCAACTTGGTGTGCTTGATCTACAGGATAATCAGGGCGGCAATGCGGAACAGCAATTCAAAACCGCAATCGCTCTCGATCCGCAATACGCCGAGGCGCAAAACAACCTGGGTGTGCTCTACGGGCAATTAGGCAAGAGCAGCGAGGCGGAGGTGTTGTTTCGCCAGGCCACGGAAAACAACCCGCAATATGGACAAGCCTTTGCCAATCTAGGCCTGATTCTCGCCAGCGAATCGCGATATTCCGACTCCGCTCAAGCACTCACCAGTGCAGTGCAGCTTGACCCCAAAAATACCGGCGCTCTCAGCGCCTACGGCATGGTTCTGGTTCGTTTGAACCGCGCCAGCGACGCTCTGGCCTCGTTTCGCAAGGTAACGGAATTGGACCCGAAATCGCCTGGCGCGCATCTGAACCTGGGCATTGCCCTGGCCGACCAGTTCGACCTGAATGGTGCGCTGACGGAGTTTTCCGAAGCAGTGAGCCTCGATAGCGGCAACGCGGTCGCGCACTACAACAAGGGCCGAGTGCTTCTCGATCTACAGCGCAACAGCGAGGCAAAGCCAGAACTGGAAACAGCCACGCAGCTTGATCCCAACTCCGCGGATTCATGGTATCTGCTGGGCTTGATCTCCAGACAGGCGGGAGACGCGGACGAATCGATTCGCCAGTTTGAAAAGGCGCTGGCGGCTAAGCCCGACAATGCCGAGGCCCTCTTTATGCTGGGGCAGGAACTGCTACGCAAAGGCGATACAGCAGGCGCTATCGAGCGATGGCGCAAGGCCATCGAGATCCGCCCTCAATACAACGAGGCCTATTACAGCCTCTCGCGTCTCCTGGCGAAATCGGATCCGGAGGAAGCCAAGCGTCTACAGGCCCGATTCCAGGATCTACAGGCGCAACAACACATTATGGATCGCGCGCAAACCCTCGGCAACTTCGCGTTGGCATCTGCTGACGCACATGACTGGCCGCAGGCCGTCTCGCAGCTCAAGGAAGCCATCCAGACGTGTGGGAAATGCAGTGCTCTGCCACAGCTTCACAAAGATCTGGGTTTGATCTATTGCCACTCCGGCGATTTGAAAGACGGCCGGGTGGAACTGCTCGAAGCACAGAAGCTGTCGCCGAGAGATGAGGATGTTCAAAAAGCACTTCTCTTGCTGGAGACGCCTGGCAAGCCTCAATGAGGAGCTTGGCCGTGCAATAGCCGTCGCGCCGGCCGTATACTCCCCCCTGTACGATCCTTCGCAGGTACGGGCGGCTTTTTCCCACCGATGGCGGCCGTGATCTCTGCCGCTGCCTCGCCAAGGGCATTTATCACATCGGGCTCATGATGAGCCCCCTTGTGGTGCTCGATGTAGGGAACGGTGAGCGCTCCGAGGGGCGCGCCGCGGTCGTCGAAGATGGGAAAGCTGATATTCGTGATGCCCTTCACCAGATAGCTCGCGCGCCGTTCATGTCCGATCTTGCGGAGACGATCGAGATGCGATGTCAGATTGCCGGGCGGCCTCTTTCCCGTTTCACGTCTCCAATCGGCGATGGTACGCAAGCGCTGAGCCGCGTCCTGGTGCGCCAGAATCACATAGCCGCTCGATGAATCCATGATGTCAACTGTCGAGCCCAGTTTGACGTAGAAGCCCTGATTGGACGGCGAGTTCACCTGCGCCAGGATGACCACATGATCGCTCTCGATGACCCCCAGGTGGCACGACTGGATAGTCTCATGCGCAAGCCTCTGCATAATCGGCAAGGCGTCCGCTATGAGGCGTTCAGTCGGAGGGTGCTCCTGCACCAGCTTGAACAATTTCAGCGTCAGCGAGTAGCGGTCTTCAGCGACTTGGGCGATGTACCCTCGACGTTCGAGACACAACAACATGCGGAATATCTCTGAGACGGTACGATTCAGTTCGCGAGCCAATTGGCTCTTGGTCGCTCCCGCAGGATCGTGGGCCAGGAACTCTAGGATGTCGAGTCCCTTGTCGAGTGCCGGAGTTGCGTACTTCACCGGTCTTTTTGTCGCGACGGACTTTGTCACTCGCTTGTTCGCCATGCCTCATCCGTTCCTTCTGCGATACCCAAGAATACTAGACTGAAGTGCTGCTTTCGGGCACATTTAAACACGATTCTGGGGTTTATTTTGTAATTCCACTGGTAAATAAATCATTTCATATATAATTCTCGCGCCGTCGCTTTCCCACCAGGAGGTCTCTTGAAGATCAATCGCTGCACGCTTGCCGTCGTCCTTCTTCTGCTCGTCTCGTATGCGCTTCCATCGCCCGCACAGGTTGAGGGAGAACACATCGCAATCAACAGCGATCACCCCGTGGCTGCGATTCAGGACACAGAGACCGCCGCGCAACGCGACGCGCGCATGGCCTGGTGGCGTGAGGCCCGCTTCGGCATGTTCATTCACTGGGGGCTCTATTCCATTCCCGCCGGCACCTGGAACGGCAAACAGATCCCCGGTATCGGCGAGTGGATCATGAATCATGGTTCGATCCCAGTCGCCGACTACAAGGCGCTCGCGTCTCAGTTCAACCCCACGGCATTCAGCGCGCATGACATCGTCGCACTCGCCAAGTCCGCCGGGATGAAGTACATCGTCATCACCGCCAAGCATCATGACGGCTTCGCCATGTTCGACTCCAAGGCCGATCCATTCAACATCGTTGCAGCGACTCCTTTCCACCGCGATCCGATTAGGGAGCTTGCCGAGGAGTGCCGCAAGCAAGGCGTCAAGCTTGGCTTCTACTACTCACAGGACCAGGACTGGACAGCTCCCGGAGGAGCAGCCTACAAGACAGGCAATCATGACTTGCCATCGCATCATTGGGATCCGGCACAGGACGGCAACTTCGCCACATACCTCCATACCAAGGCGATCCCGCAGTTGAAAGAACTTCTCACCAACTACGGAGATTTTCCGGTAGTCATCTGGTTCGACACGCCTACCGTGGACATGACGCCAGCATTGGCCGGCGAAATCGTCGCCCTGCTCAATCAGCACCCCAACCTCATCTGGAACAATCGCCTTGGCGGCGGCTATAAAGGCGATACCGAAACGCCGGAGCAGTACATCCCCGCGCAGGGCTATCCCGGGCGAGACTGGGAAGCATGCATGACGATGAACGACACCTGGGGGTACAAGTCGTACGACACCAACTTCAAGTCCACAGAGACGCTCTTGCGCAATCTCATCGACATCGCTAGCAAAGGCGGCAATTATCTACTCAATATTGGACCAGACTCCAAGGGTAATGTCCCTCCCGCCGAGGTCGAGCGACTTCATCAGGTGGGCCAGTGGCTGGCCGCAAACGGCGAAGCAATCTATGGCACTCATCCCACGCTCTTCGGCGCTGAAGCAGGCAGTTTCAGCACCACAGAAAAGGACAACGAAGGCAAGCCGAAGTTTATTCCTGCATGGAACTGGCGCTCTACCACTACCACTAATCGCATCTACATTGAGATCTTCACCTGGCCCAGCGGCAGCTTCCACCTCGACAAACTTCCCCGCACTGTCACGAGCGCATACCTGCTTGCCGATGGAGCAAAGAAGCCTCTCAAGATCACGAAGGGCGCGACCGGTATCGACATAGCTCTGCCCAGCCATGCGCTTGACCCCATCGCAACTGTCCTGGTCCTCAATACAAAGTAGGTCTCAGAGAGATTTAATCGAAGTCGTCTGGCGAAGTAGAATATTTCGGCTTCCCCGTCACGTTTCATGCATTATGCCCAGATATGGCGATAGATTTCTGCGATTTCGTCACTTGTTGGCACACGCGGATTGTTTTGTGGTGAACCTGAATCCAAAGCTTGTCTTGCCATGATCGGAATCAGTGAGAAGTAACGTTCCTCAGAAATACCCAACGATTTCGGAGACGGCACCTCGAGTTCTTGATTTCGCTCAAAGAGCGCGTCGACAAGTTTCTTCGCAGCTTTGGAGTCAGGATCCGATGAATCGGCAACTCCAATTGTTCGGGCACATTCCGCGTAGCGCCCCTCACCGGCCTTCACTGAAAATGCGGTGACGGCAGGGAGGAGCATTGCGTTTGAAAGTCCGTGCGACACATGAAAATGAGCTCCAAGCGGCCGGCTCATTCCATGAACCAGGGCGACGCTTGCATTCGAGAAGGCCATACCAGCCTGGGTGGCCGCCAGCATCATAGATTCGCGCGCGCGACGATTCCCCGGATCGCGAAATGCAGTCGGCAACTCGGCCCAAATGGTCTTCATCGCCGCCATCGCAAAAGGATCGGCGAAAGCGTTTGCTTTACGGCTCACATACGCCTCGATTGCGTGGGTCAACGAATCGGTGCCAGTGTCCGCAGTTAACCTCGCCGGCATACTCATCGTCAATTCAAAGTCCACAATCGCTGCATTCGGCACCAGCGACGCGCCTGCAATGAGCATCTTCTCGCCGGTTTCCGAGTCGGTAATTACGGTAAAGCGCGACACCTCCGACCCTGTGCCAGCGGTCGTGGGAATCGCCAAGTGCGGTGGGCCTTTTTTCGGAATTCCGTTTGGCACTTTGTAATCGCGGGCATGGCCACCGTTCGATGAAAGCATACCGATAGCCTTTGCCGAATCGATGGGACTTCCACCACCCAGACTCACCAGTGCGTCATGCTCACCTTGAACGAAAGCTCGTAAGCCCGCTGCTATCGCTGTAGTAGTAGGATCCGGCACCGTCTCCGAATAAACGCCACAGGCAATACCGGCCTTTTCGAGTTGCTGGCATAGAGACTCCGCGAGCCCCACTCGAACCAGGAACGCATCCGTCACGATAAGAGGATGCTTGGCTCCCAGGCGCTTGAGAACGCTCGATGCCTCGGAGATTGCGCCTCCGCCAATTTTGATGATCGATGGGACGAGAACTTCGATCGCCATTCCTTCCCTGCTTTCGTTATTGTCCGGTGCATGCAGCAGTCGCAAGGGTTCTCTTAGGCACAATATCGATATTATGAATCTGCTGCAACGGATTCAATACCATACCGTCCCAACGAATTGTCAAACTTGCATAGTTCTCGACGATTCCTTCCAGTCCCATGCGACCGTTCCTATTCGAGGCGATTGCGCACTGATGACACGCCAGTGCTGTCACCGGTACGCCGCCAATAACCTCCACTGTGTCTCGATACGCAAATCCCTTTGTTTCTATGGCTATTTTAGAATCGTGACATTCGCGAGGATTTCTAGAACGGATAATGCCTCGAGCCGGTTTGCACGCTGATCCAACGCAAGGTCGTGAATTCTTCGATTGCAGCCCGTCCGCCGAATCGGCCATAACCCGATGCCTTCACGCCACCAAAGGGCATCTGCGGCTCATCGTGCACGGTCGGTCCGTTGATATGACAGATGCCGCTCTCCACCCGTCTAGCCATGTTCCATGCGCGCACAATGTCTCGGCTGAAGATTGCAGCTGACAAGCCATATTCTGTGTCATTCGCGCTGCGAAGAGCTTCTTCATCGCCATTTACGCGTACCACCGTCACCACAGGGCCGAACGACTCTTCCGCGTAAATCCTCATCGCCGGAGTCACTCCATCCAGAACCGTCGCATGCATCAGCGTTCCAACTCGCTTACCGCCTGAACACAAGCGAGCGCCCTTCTCCACGGCATCCTCGATTAGCTTGGTGACCTTATCGGCTGACTGCTCGTCAACGACCGAACCCAAGACTGTTGGCCCTTGCGCTGGATCCATCAATGGGAGCGCTGAAGCCTTGGCGGAGAGCCGCGCGACAAATTCGTCAGCAATCCGTTCCTCGACAACAATCCGCTCCGTCGACATACAGATCTGGCCCTGGTTCATGAAAGCGCCGAATGCCGCGGCGTTGACTGCGGCATCAAGATCCGCATCATCAAGCACAATGAGAGGAGCCTTCCCTCCGAGTTCGAGGAGAACCGGTTTCAGATTCCGTGCGGCACGCTCGGCAACGAGCCGGCCTACGCGTGTTGAGCCGGTGAAGTTGATATGCCGCACCGAAGGATGATCGATCAATTCGCCGACAATCGCCGCTGCATCGTGCGGATCATTCGTAATAACGTTCACGACACCGTCGGGAAATCCGGCCTCCTGCAGGACTAAACCGATCAAGCCATGCACTGCTGGACAAGATTCCGAGGCCTTGAGAACGACTGTATTTCCGCAGGCCAGAGGCATAGCGATGGCGCGGACGCCGAGAATCACCGGTGCGTTCCAGGGGGCGATGCCCAGACACACTCCCACCGGCTGGCGAAACCCCATGGACAGGTTGTCAGGCACATCGCTGGGAATAATCTCACCGTTCACCTGCGTCGTCATGGAGCCAGCTTCACGCAGGATGGACGCGCCAAATGCCACATTAAAGGCCGCCCAGCCCTCGGTCGCGCCTGTTTCCGCGATCATGCCGGCAATGAAGTGGCGCTCGTGCGCAAGAAGGATATCGGCGGCGCGCAGCAGCAACTCACGGCGCTTTCCCGGTCCGGTTGCCGCCCATGCGAGAAATGCATCCGCGGCCGCCTTCGCCGCTGCGCCGGCATCGCTCACGCTGCTCGCAGCAGCCCTGGTGGCTGGCTGGCCAGTCACGGGATTCAGGCGATGATAGAGCCGGTTATCGGCCGCCGGCACTGACTTGCCGCCGATTAGCAGCAGCGTTTCATTCATCTTCACTCCTCGTTTCACAACAGCTTCAATCCACGCACAGCTAAGCGATGACGATCAGTGCGTCCAGTGCAAGCGCGCCGTAGCCCTTCGGGTAGACGACCAGTGGATTGATCTCCACCTCGGTGATTTCCGTATTCTCACAGACCAGCTGACCCAGCCGGTACAACACTTCGGTGACAGCCTCGGCATCGAGTTCCGGCCCTCCGCGAAAGCCTTGCAGCAACGCCCCGCAGCGCAAACTGTGCAACGCCTTCTGAATCGCTGGAGGGCGAAGATCGGCGGCAAGAATGCGCACGTCCTCAATAAGCTCGGCAAGCACGCCACCGAACCCAACCAGTAGGACTGGCCCCCAGTCCCTGTCGTTGCGTGCGCCAACAATCAACTCCAATCCCTTGCCTCCCATGTTTTCGACCAGTACTCCATCCAACGCCAGCCCAGGCCGCAGGCGCGCGATATTGCTCTGCAGGACAGACCACGCCTCCGCCACTGCGTCTTCGGTTTCGAGTCCCAACAGTACGCCACCCGCATCGGATTTGTGAGGCAGGGCTGCAGCCTGCGCCTTCAGCACCACGGGGAATCCTATCTCGCGCGCAAAGCTTACAGCCTCCTTGCTGGTCGTCACCAGCCGTCCTTGCGGAATCGGAATACCACACTCCGCCAGCAGCCGCTTGCTCTTGTATTCCGGCAGAACGCCGGAGCAGAAATGGAGGATCTTGCGAGGCTCTTTCTGCCGCTCTGAATCCGAATCTTTCCCTGTTTCCACCCTGATTACATGCGCCAGCGCGCGTATTGCACGTTCCGGGGACGAAAAGCAAGCAACACCCAGGGCGCGCAGCTCGTCAAGCTCCGCAAAATCGAATGGCGCTCCTTCATCGAGAGCGGCGAAGATCATGAGTTTGCGAGGCCTCAGTGCCCGGATCGCGTCAAGGATCGGCGGCAGCTTAATGGCGGTCGTAGTTGCGTCGGTTAGGATGATTGCTAGCAAGACGCTTCCGAAGGTTTCCCCCTCCAGAACCGCAGGCAAGGTGCGTCGATAAAGGCCGGGATCGACAAGCCCCTGCGCCGTCAGGTCCAGCGGATTCGAAGCAGGGATGAACGCTGGCAAGGCATCGCGCAAAGCACGCTCCGCGCTCAAAGGAAGAGCCGGGAGATTGAGGGCTACCTGCTCGCAAAGATCCAGGGCCAGAGCCTTGAATGCCCCCGACTCGGTGAAGACCGCGACTCCGTCCCCGGGCAGCTCGCGGCAGCGCACCAGGATCTGGGTCACATCCACGAGTTCTTCCAAGCTCTCGACATGAATGACTCCAGCATGGGTTACAAGCTCGTGCATGACTTCGTAGTCGCCCGCGAGTGCGCCAGTGTGCGTGGCTGCCGATTCACGGGCTGCCTTGCTTCGGCCGGGATGCAGCAGGACAATCAACTTGCCGACCGTGCGCGCTTTCCGCGCCAGTTCCAGAAAACGTTTTGGCCGCCGGAATTGTTCCACAATCAGGGCTACAACATGAGTTTTCTCGTCGCCAATGAGATGCTCAAGAAAATCCTCCACTCCGCTTGTAGCTTCGTTGCCGGTGGAAACGGAGTAGGTCAGCGAAATCTTGTGGCCGCGCATGTTCACCGCGACTACCGCAGCAAGCGCTCCGCTCTGAGAAACGATGGCAGCTCCGAAGGAAGGATCGTCTGGCTGCGGCGGAGTCATTACAAATGTCAATGGAATCCGGTCAACGTAGTTCACCATCCCCAGGCAGTTCGGCCCTTCGAGAAGCATATTGTGCTCTTGGGCAATTCCCGCCAGCTGGCGTTGCGCCTCGCGTCCGGCGTGGCCACTCTCGGCAAAGCCGGCCGAAAAAACGATAAGGCTTCCTACACCCATTTGTCCGCAGGAACGGGCAGAAGCAAGAACGACGCTGCCGGGGATTGCGAGCACAGCGCAGTCGATTCCCTCTGGCAACTCTTCGATCGAGCCCAGTGCTGAGCGACCGCGAATTACCGGACGCTTGGGATTGACCAGGTAAATATCGCCGGGATAACCCCACTGATCGAGATTGAGCAGTACAGAGTCTCCCAGGGAACCAGGCGTCGCAGATGCGCCGATGAGCGCAATGGAGCGCGGCCGAAGCAACCGGTCAAATTTGGCCTCAATCTTTCGCGTATCTTCGAGCTCGATCAAAAAGATGTCCCCCGCTAATCACTTCAACGACGATAGCTCTCCAATCCAGGCTTGATGCTCTTTTCGTCGAGGAACTGTTTCATTCCCTTTTCGCGGTCATGTTCTGGATCGCGCAACTGCGCCTGGTCGAGCTTTGCGTAGAGATAGTCCTCACTCTGCTCCCAGGTAAGTTCGCGGCAACGCTTGAACCCATGTTTAGCTGCGCGTATCACTACCGGATTCTTCGCGGCGAGCTTGCGTGCCAGCGCGATCGTTTCTTCACGAAGCTGATCGAGTGGAACAGCGCGGTTCACAAGCCCCATCTCGGCGGCCTGCCTGCCTGTGAATGTCTCGCCAGTCATGATGTACTCAAGTGCCTTGCGTTGGCCCACGGTATCTGCCAGGGCCTTGCTCACCAGGTTCCCCGGTGGAATGCCCCAGTTGATCTCCGACAGTCCAAAAACCGCGGTTTCCGCTGCGATGGCCAGGTCGCATGCCACCAGCGGCGAGAATCCGCCGCCGAAGCACCAGCCATTCACCATAGCGATGGTAGGTTTCGCATACATTCGCAGCAGTTTCCATTGCCAAATGGACGCATCGCGCCGCACTCGCTCCTGCACGATCTCCGGCGCTTGATCTATCTCGCGAAAATATTCCTTCAGGTCCATGCCCGCGGTCCACGACTCACCCGCGCCAGTCAACACCAGCACCTTCACGTCGCTGTCCAGTTCCAGCGCTTCCAGCACCTCGCGCATCTCGCGGTTCAATGTGGGGCTCATCGCGTTGCGCTTCTCTGGCCGGTTAAGCGTAACCCAGCCAATCCCCTCGTCTATCTCAACGCGCACTGTGCTCCATTGTCCTTCGTAGTCCGCCATTCTCTTCTTCCTCCTGCGATTCCTTGTTCAATCCGCTTTCGCTATATCCCATCGAGGGGCAGTCCGACATAGTTCTCGGCCAGTGAAGTAGCTGCGGCTCGCGATGTCATCACATAATCCAGCTCTGCAAGCTGCCGCTTGCGATCGAATGCGGAGTCCTTTTCGAACCGGTGCAGCAGCGACGTCATCCACCATGAGAAGCGCTGCGCATTCCATATCCGCCGCAGGCACGTCACGGAGTAGCAATCCAGCTTTCGCGTGTCTCCATCACGGTAATACGCTTCCAACGCATCGGCCAGGTAGTGCACATCGGCCAGGGCCAGGTTCATGCCCTTTGCGCCGGTAGGCGGGACAATATGCGCGGCATCTCCGGCAAGAAACAAGCGTCCAAATTGTAGTGGCTCGGCCACAAAGCTTCGCATTCCCGTCACGCCCTTTTGCAGAATCCGGCCTTCAGCGGGGAGCCAACCATCCACACAGCTCAAGCGCGTTCGCAGTTCGCTCCAGATGTGGTCATCGCTCCACTTCGCAATGTCTTCGTCTGGAGCGCATTGCAGATAGAGACGCGTGATGCGAGGCGAGCGCATGCTGTAAAGCGCGAAGCCTCGCGGGTGATGCATGTAAACAAGTTCTTCGCGCGATGGCGCGGCTTCAGCCAGGACCCCGAGCCATGCGAATGGATACGCACGCTCATAGATACTCAGTTCGCCTTCCGGGAACATCCCTCGGGAGATTCCATGGAAACCGTCACAGCCCGCAACGAACTCGCAGCGAATCTCATCTATGTCGCCCGCCTTGTTCACGGATATACGCGGGGCTTTTGTGGCAACCCCTTCGAGGAACGATTCGCCGCATTCGAAACGCAGATCGCCTCCATCCGCAAGACGGCGCGCGATCAGGTCTTTCACGACCTCCTGCTGGCCATAAACCGTCACGTACCTCCCAGTGAGTTCGACGAACGGAATCCGGCGTCGCACTCCGTTCAGGCCAAGTTCGATGCCCTCATGCCGAAGGCCTTCGCTATCCAGACGTTCACTCACACCAGCCTCGCGCAACAACTGCACGCTGGTGTGTTCAAGTACTCCGGCGCGTATCCGCTCTTCGCAGTAGCTGCGCGACTTTGCTTCCAGCACGATGGAGTGAATCCCTTTGAGGTGAAGCAGGTGCGAGAGCATCAATCCAGCAGGGCCCCCTCCTACAATGCCGATTTGTGTATCGAACCTTGCCATGTTAGGGCAATCACCTCGGTGGTTGCTGGCCGTTCAGAACCTCTTTGGCAGCGCGGAATGCGGTATTCCCAGCCGGAACGCCGCAATAGACTGCACAATGCATCAGCACTTCGCGAATTTCCTCCGCTGTGACGCCATTGTTTGCGGCGGCGCGCAGGTGCAGGTGCAGTTCTTCGCCACGATTCAATGCAACCATCAAGCCGATGGTTATGAGGCTGCGCGAGTGCCGCGACAGTCCCGGGCGTGTCCAAATTTCACCCCATACATAGCGCGTAATCAGGTCCTGAAACTCTGCATCCAGATCGCTCTTCTCCGTCTCGGCACGATCCACATGCTCATCTCCCAGCACGCTCCGCCGCATCTGCATGCCCGCTTCGTGTCGTTCCTCTTCATCCATCTGTTTCTCCATCAGCAGCGTCCTCTACCGCGAGATGCTGCGTCACTTGTCCCACAACCTGCGCTATGAACCGCTGTGCGCTACCCAGGTAGTTGCGGGCGTCGAGCAACGCATCAATCTCCGCATCGCTCAGGTGCGCCTTCACCTCGGGCATCAGCTTGAGCACCTCGGATAACCGGCGATTCTCGACGATCGCGCTATCTGTCGCTCGCCGCAAGAGATCGTGTGCCGCCATCCGCCCCATGCTGGGCGCAAACGCGACACTCACAGCCTCGGCCAGTGGTAGTCCCAACGTCGCTTCCATATTAGCCTTCATGCGCGTGGCATCAACAAGGAGCCCTTCAGCAAGGTCGATTGCATACGCGACCGACGCTCCAGCCAGTCGAAAGGCCTCCGGAACGGTATCCCATTCCGCTTGCCACGAGCCGAGCCCGCGCTCATGTTCCTGCTGCATGGCATATAGCATCGTGCCGGCAAGACCGGGCATCCTGGCATGGATGGCAATCAACGCGGCACAGGCCACCGGATTGTGCTTATGCGGCATCGTCGACGAACCGCCACGCCCTCCCCCACCGCTTTCCGATGCCTCACCCACCTCGGCCTGCATTAACAACGCAATGTCTCTGCCGAATTTGGCCAGTGTCCCAGTGAGAATGGCAAGCAGTTGCACCATCGCGACCGGACGGTCTCGCTGCGCATGCCACGGTAGATCGGATTCAGCAAGATCGAGCATTCGAGCCAGATCCGCAGAGATCGGTCCTCCCTCCGCTCCCAAAGAAGCAAGCGTGCCCACCGCTCCACCAAACTGCAGCACCAGGGCTCGACCTGCTTCGGCGCAAATCCGTCCCCTGACACGCCGCAACGCAGCCAGAGTTCCCGCCAACTTAAACCCAAGCGTGGTCGGCGGACCGGGCTGCAGCCAGGTTCGCCCTTGCATGACCGTGTCTCGGTGCCTTGTCACCTGATGAAGCAAGCCCGCATCCAGACGCGTCAGAGCGGAGTCCAGCAGCGTCACGGCTTCTCGCATCTGCAGCACTAACGCTGTGTCCAGGACATCCTGGCTCGTTGCACCGAGATGAACCGAACGCGCCGCGGCTTCACAGCTCTCCATCACGGCAGCGGTCAGTTGCCGTATCAAAGGGATGGCGACGTTCCCGGCTTCCTTCGCTTCGCTTGCCAATGCATCCATGTCAACGAAATCCGCACTGAGCAATCGCTCCAGCACTGCGCCGGAACCTGCCTCGGCTCGCCCATGGGTTTCGAGCGCGCAACTCAAGGCCCACTCGAAGCGAACCATGGCGCGCAACTGCTCGGCCGGCGAGAATACCCTCGTCATCTCAGGTGTCGAGAAAAGAAACGAATTCATTTCACCTCTGTTCACGCGAATCGGCCTTGCTTTCTACCAGGAAAAGAAAGCTGTCTCCCCGGTTCCCTGCAAAACAACATCCCAACAGTACAAATCGGCTCGATCCTCATCCGGTCGCGCGATCAACATGGGGCGTCGCTCTTCTGGAACGAGACGGAGCACAGGATCGTTTCCATTGGCCTGCTCGTTTCCCA
>Ga0206802_1022_pt1 | contig 38871 bp, 39 predicted proteins | sample Alteio_BWOrgCont_63_FD_152902 | JGI IMG/M metagenome (GOLD analysis project Ga0206802, IMG submission 152902) | Enriched cells from forest soil in Barre Woods Harvard Forest LTER site, Petersham, Massachusetts, United States -... | ecosystem: Environmental > Terrestrial > Soil > Temperate forest >... | reverse complement strand
AAAAAAGGCTGGAAATTAAATTTCCAACCTTTTTTAATGTAGACCCCCGTCAAAAGCATTCGGGGGTGACAAGTTTTATTGTAATTATTTTAAAAACGTTTTCAATTCGTCCCAGGTTTTTCTGCCTAAGACCCCGTCGGCTTTAAGGCCGTGGCTTTTCTGGAATTCTACGATGGCTTGCCTGGTCCCTGCACCTATCTTACCATCAATCTTTCCCGTATAAACACCGGCGGCTTTAAGCGCCCTTTGTATTTTTTCAGGGCTGGCCTTTACACGAATAATCTGTCCATTGTCAGAAGCTGCTGGAAGGCTTGCAGGCTCAGCCTGGTCCGTTGATTCCGGCGTAGCGGCCTGATCAGATTCTGCCGGCTTGGCAGCATCTACCTTACTGGAAAGATCTTTGACCTGATATTGCAAATCCACGATCTCCGCGTCCTTGGCCTGAAGATTTTTCTCATCATCGGTAAGCCGTGATTGTATTTGTTCATTTTGAGTTTTCAGTTGAGTGGAAGCACAACCGCTAAAAGCGATTGCCAAAATAAGAATTGATACTAATCGAAACACCATTGCGTCCTCCTGTTTATATTTTTTAGTATTTTAACACAATGACAGCCTTGTCCACACTAAAGTTAATTATTTTCTTTTTTCTTTACTTGTTTATTATCTCCAGCTTTCCTATAATATCGAATCATGTCTACCAATCAAAAAGAATCCCAAACGCTTCCCGTTGATTTTACCGGCATAACCGGCCGCGGGAAAGCCATTATAGAAGTGCCTGCTCAACTCACCTCGGCCAGCACCTTAAATGAAATCCTCGTCTTCGCGCGCCAGAAAAAAGCCAGCGACGTGCATTTGGGCGCCCTCAAACCAATTATTTTCCGGCAATTCGGCCATCTGAAAAATATCACCACGGACGCTCTTAGCGAAGAGCAAATAAAACAAACGATCACGGCCGCATTACCCAAAGAAGTCATCGCTATTTTTGAACAAAACGGGGACACCGAATACGTGTACACCATCAGCGGCTATGGCCGTTTTCGCATGACCCTCATAAAACAACGCAATGGCTGGGACCTGACGGCAAGGCTTATCCCCATCGATATCCCGACTTTTGAAAGCACGGGCTTGACTGAAGCTTGCTCTAATCTGACTAAGTGGGCGCAAGGCATGGTATTGATCACCGGTCCGGCGGGCTGTGGCAAAACCACCACCCTGGCCGTCTTGATCGAGATGATCAACCAAAACCGGCATGACCATATCATTACGATCGAAGAACCTATTGAAATCGTTTATGAACCTAAACAATGCCAAATCACCCAGCGGGAAATCAATACCCACACACTTTCCCAAGCCAATGCCTTACGCGCGGCCTTGCGCGAAGACCCGGACATTCTGGTCGTCAGCGAATTGCGGGATTTAGGCACCATCCAATTAGCGTTAAGCGCTGCCGAAACCGGCCATCTGGTTTTCGGCACCATGAATACTATCAACGCGGCCCAAACCATCTCACGCGTCGTCGATTCTTTCTCAGCGGATGAGCAATCCATCATTCGTAATATGATCTCAGAATCCCTGCGCGGGGTCATCTGCCAGCAATTAATCCCTAAACGGGACGGCAGCGGCATGGTGGTGGCCTATGAAATTTTGATTGTCACCCCGCCTGTGGCAAGTCTCATCCGTGCCGGCAAAATCGGCCAAATCAACAATGCCATCACCACCAACAAAGCCAACGGCATGATATTGATGGATACTTCCTTAGAAATTCTAGCCAACAAAGGCCTGATATCTAAAGATGAGGCCTGTGACCGGTCAACTAATCCCGCGGTCATGGCGGCATTGATCACCTTTGGCACTATTAAAAAATCAAAATTCTTTGAATCCGTCGCGGACGGCGCGGAAATACTCAATGAATTGATCCGGGCTGGTGTTTTAGAAGAAATTTCTTCATCAGAAGTACGCTTAAACCCGGCCATTGAAATAAAAGAAGACATTATCCGGAAAATCGCGAAAGCTGATTTTGATAAAATTTGGAATGTTTTACAGCACCCTTCTCATTAAAACTTATGGCCGCCATCGACCAATTATTTAATACCTTAATCAGCCAAAAAGGCTCGGACCTGCACCTGGAAGAAGGGCAGAAGCCTAAAATCCGTATTCACGGCAAAATGGTGGCATTCGGCGACGAAATACTTACCCGCGAAAAAATGATTGCCCTGCTTTCGCCCATTGCCCTCAAAGAAGATTGGCAAAGATTTGAAACACGCGGAGACCTTGATTTTGCCTACGCTTTAGGTGAAGAAGCGCGTTTCCGGGCTAATTATTTCCGGCATTTTTTTGGGCTCGGCGCCATTTTCCGTTTGATCCCCTCTCAAATACGTTCGATTGAAGAACTGGACTTACCACCGCACATCAAAAATTTTGCCAAATGGCGTTCAGGATTGGTCTTAGTCACAGGACCAACGGGAAGCGGAAAATCCACGACCTTGGCGGCCATCATTGACTATATCAATACTAATTTCTCCCAAAAAATAATCACCATCGAAGAACCTGTGGAATTCACCCATCATAATAAAAAATCCCTCATCTCTCATAGAGAAGTCGGTAAAGACACCATCTCCTTTGAAAGCGGCCTTCGCACGGCCATCAAAAGTGACGCTAATATCATCCTGGTGGGAGAAATGCGGGATCGTGAAACCATTGAATTGGCTTTGACCGCCAGTGAAATGGGCATCTTGGTCTTCGGAACTTTGCATACCAATTCCGCGGCGAAGACCATTGACCGCATCATCGATTCCTTCCCTCCGAACCGTAAAAATCAAATTCGCACTGTATTGGCCAATAATCTCAAAGCGATCATTGCCCAACAGCTTCTGCCAAGTGCTGACAAAACACGCCGGTGGGCAGCTTATGAAATCCTCATCCGTAATCAAGCCCTGGGAAATATTATCCAAACCGGAGAAAGCATGCGCTTGACCAGCGAGATACAGACCAACCGGGGCATGGGCATGATCCTCATGGATGATTCTTTAATGGAACTTGTCAAAGCGAATAAAGTGACCAAGGAAGAGGCTTTCTTAAAAGCCATTGAAAAAAGCAGATTTGCCGACCCTAAAAACCCTTTAACCGCTTAATCCCACAACAAAGTTAATCTCTAATTCTTAGCAATAATCACTTTTTCGATCGTAGAAATTTTTATCCCGCCAGCAGAAAAGCGCCGCTTGATTGCTTCGAGCAAATCACATTTTAAGCTACCCGCAATAACGCTGTCCGCGCACCAAACACTTAAGGTAAGCTCAACCCCTGAGCCATCCAAACGGGTCACCGGGCAGCCGCCAATCTTCTGTGTTTTAGGATTATTACCGGCGATTTCAAGAAGAATGGCGCGGGCACGATCAAGGTCTGAATCGTGGCTGATGACAACGGCAACCGAACAAATCGATCGTGAATCATCCCGGGTCAAATTTATCGTGGTTTGGCTGGCCATGATGTTATTAGGCACAACGACACGGCGATTATCATCCGTCTTGATGATGGTATAACCAAGGCTCAAACTCTCGATCTCGCCGGTTTCAAGGCCTGTGGGGGCTGAGACCTGCAGGCGATCACCGACATTAAAGGGGCGATAAAGCAACAAAGAAATACCCGCGATGAGATTCCCCAAGGTATTTTGAGCCGCCATCCCCGCCACAACTGAGAGCACACCAACGCTGGCAAGACCCGCATTACCCAAATTAGACAACGCCGGGATAAGGTGGGCATAAACAAAAAACATTACGATATAAACGATAATTTGGGCTAATTGAGAAATAAACTTGACCTTGGTGCGGTCAATGTGAAGGCGTGATCCGCGGGCGATGGCACGTTCAACAGCCATGCGCAGCATGCGATTAAGAAGCACGGCAGCAACCAATAAAACAATGGCATAAACAATCGCGCCCTCGAAGGTCGCGGGATTTAAAATATTGATACTTTTAAATTGAAACGGCATTGCTTTCTCCTATGTCATCCTGAGCGTAGGCCCTCATACCGGGTATGCGTAGTTACTTCGAAGGATCTTAATACGCCTAAAGATTCTTCGGCCTTGCCTCAGAATGACAATATTATAGCTGACAATAAATATACCATAAATAAAAAGGACAGCCCATAATAATAACAGACTGTCCCTTCTATTTGCTTCTCATGACTCCAGGCTCTTTGCAAGCATAAGACATACCTTTCGGCCTCCTTAATATAAACGCAACCGGTTTGTCTTTATCTTGCCTGGATTACCCGCGTTAAGATAATCCGTAATCACAGCCTTGATATCGCCTTGATCAACACCCAGATTTTTGGCGGTATCAATGAGCTCTTGGCAGGTTTCATACTTTTGGCTGACCAGAGCCTCTTTTAAATACACCAGGGTAGTCAACTTAAGCAATTGCCCCGTACCTAAAGCCTGTTCTTCATTCAACAGGACATTATTCTCCATCTTTCTCACCTCCTTTCTTAAAAATAAAAAACCACCGATCTTGGAGGATCGGTGGTTTTGAATTCACTGCTAAAATTATTTAATTAACGATTCAAAACACACCCTCCCCCGCCCACTTTCTGCAATAAGCAGAAAGCATCTGACAAGGTACGTAATGTTTTTGAATCATTAAATTCTTCATGATATTAGTACTTTAACACACATTTTCGACGGTGTCAAATTTTAGAGGGAAGCTACCCATCCTTTTAGGGTATCCCACAATAAATACACATTTAATGCAATAATTACGGCCGTCACTGCCCACGCGAGTACTGTAAGCCATCTAGCATTAACAAAGTTTCCCATTTTCTTTTTATCTGACGTAAACATCACTAGCGGGACCACCGCGAAACCTAATTGAAGCGATAAAACAACCTGACTAAAAATAAGTAACTGTCCTGTCCCTTTCTCTCCATACATCGAGGCGACAATGGCCGCGGGGACAATCGCGATCAACCGGGTTATCAAACGCCTGACCCATGGCCGCAGGCGGATACTCAGAAATCCTTCCATGACAATTTGGCCTGCCAGCGTTCCTGTTAATGTGGAATTCTGGCCCGACGCTAAAAGTGCTATCGCGAACACGATACTCGCCAAAGAAACGCCTAAAACCGGTGATAATAAATTATACGCGTCATGAATGTCCGCCACATCCTGGTGCCCTGTACCGTGAAATGCCGCGGCACTTAGGATCAAAATCGCGGCGTTGATAAAGAATGCGGCAAACAAAGCTGCTGCCGAATCAATGGCCGCGAAATGCACGGCCATTTTCTTGCCTTCTTCATTACGTTCATACGCCCGGGTTTGCACAATGCTCGAATGCAAATATAAATTATGGGGCATGACCGTGGCCCCTAAAATCCCGATGGCGATATAGAGCATGTCAGGATTGGTGACGATTTCCGGCTTTGGCAATAAATTCGCCAGGAACAACGGCAACGACGGGTTTGAAATAATCATCTCATAAGCAAAAGACCCTCCAATGATAAATATCAACCCTGCCACCAAAGATTCGATGATCCGAAATCCCTTATACTGCAAAAATAAAATAACAATAACATCAAGAGCAGTCAGCACAATACCTATAATAAGAGGAAGATGAAAAAGCAGATTCAAGGCAATGGCGGATCCGATCACTTCGGCCAGGTCACAGGCGGCGATGGCTATCTCACATCCAACCCATAACATTAAGGACACCGGTTTACTATAATGGTCCCGGCAAGCCTGTGCTAAATCACGCTCGGTGACAATACCAAGCTTTAGAGACAAATGTTGCAGCAGAATAGCTATAAAATTTGAAATCAATATCACGGATAATAAAATGTAACCATATTTAGCCCCGCCGGCTAAATCCGTCGCCCAATTGCCAGGATCCATATACCCGACGGCAACCATAAGCCCCGGGCCGATAAATGCCAACATTTTACGCCCCCAAGAGGCCCGTGAGGGAACAGGTATGGTTGAATGTACTTCCGATAAACTTACTGTTTTATTCTCCTGCCGCCAGCCTTGTTTCATAGCTCCTGACACTTTCTGCAAATACCATAAAAATGCATTTCATGACCCAAAATTTTAAAACCCTGTTTTTCCAAAAAAGGGTGATAAATCGCGTCTTCTTTCCTGTCTGGAAATTCAATGAAGCCATGGCAGCGGACACACTGGGCGTGGTGATGGGGTTTCTCATCGTAAACATGCTCAAAATGACGGTGCTTGTCGCCAAAGGCTGTTTCACGGATGATACCTGCTTCCAATAAATCGTGCAGCACACGAAAAACAGTCGGCCTTGAGACCTTAAGTCTTTTCTGTAAACATGCTTTAGCGAGTTCTTCCGCCGTAAAATGCCCGTGCGAACGCATCACTTCGTTAAAAATGACCTCACGGCCATGGCTGACCCTGCGTCCGGCTTTGGCTAAATGACGCAGAAATTTGGCACGTTCATCATCTATTATCTGCGCGTTTACTTTTGTCATATGAGATACTGTATCATTTATGAATAAAAAATCAAGCTAATTAATACGCTTGATAAAACTTTCGGTTTATTTCTTTTTGTAATCGAAACCGCCATGGGTTTCAAACGCTTCGATCAACACTTTGCGGGTGGTTATGAGGCTGACGGGTTTGGGCAGGTATTTGACGTCATCCTTCTCAAATTCTAGAGTTTTTTTGTCGTCGTTCCACTTGCTGATTATAAAAACGATCATTTCATTGATTCGATTACGGTTTTTTATATGATCGATGACTTGCTTTCCACTGGGGCCTGGCATGACCATGTCTTGGAATAATACATCCACCCGTTGATGATCTACAAGCTCAATTGCTTCCAAGGCACTCTTCCTGACAACAACATCCGCGTTAAAGCGCTCAGATAGAAACTCCGCGAAGGTGTCCGTAAAATTCTTTTCATCATCGACAAGCAGTATCGTCGGTTTCCTCATCATGACGCCTCTTGAGTTAGGTAGCCTTGTGTTTTGTCATATCCATTCAATTCTAAAATCGAAGTGACCTGCCTGCCTTTTTTAGCTTTGTTTGTCTTTTGGATAAAAACCAAAAGATTAATTGCTTGGGCGATGGCCTCAGGAACAGGTGCCACGCCCGCTTCCATGATAAGCTGTTCTAATCTTAATAATCCACTATGGGCACAATTCGCGTGAATCGTACTTACCCCGCCGGGATGCCCCGTATTCCAGGCCTTGATCAAAGAATGAGCTTCTTTTCCACGCACTTCACCGATGATAATGCGGTCAGGCCTGATGCGCATGGAGTCAAAAATCAAATCATTCATCGTTTTCACGGGTGATGAGCGCATCGTCACAGAATCTTTCACATTACATTTAAGTTCTTGGGTGTCTTCAATAATAATGACCCTGTCCTGCGGGTGGGTTTGGGCGATGCAGTCCAAAATCGCGTTACAAAATGTTGTTTTGCCTGATTGCGTTCCCCCCACCACTAGAATAGACATTCGTCGCTCAACCGACTCTTTGATTCTTTCCTCTTGGGCTTGGGTTATAATTTCATCCTTAACGTAGTTTTGTAACGGGATCACCTGCCCCGCGCGTTTTCTAATCGCAAAGGCAGGATAGGTGACTACCGGCGGAATAAAAGCCTGGAACCGAAATAATTTAAAATCTTCATTGATTTCAACCCATAGCTCACCAGAAAAGCTTGGATTTTTATAGGTGACTATTTCATCCGATACACTGGCCACTGTATTGATCAAATTCTTAGCTGCCGTTGCTGTCATTACCCCATATTCCCGCTTGCCTTGATACCCATCAACCCACAAAACCCCGTCAGGATTAAGTAAAACCTCATAAATCTCATCGTCCGAAAGTGCCGATAAAACAAGCGGCCCTAAATCCTGTTTTATTTTATTCTGTGTACGACAATGTTCCCTGAGCATCTTCAATATTCTCCAAGAGCATGTCCTTCATCACAAAAATCTTGAATTTATAACCCGGATCGATAATCAAGGTAGGCTGCACATCCATATTTTTCTGTAATGCCTGCCCGCTGACATCTGAAAGTTTTTGTCCCACATTTGCCGCGACGGTCTCACCGGGCGCAGTTGATTGTTCAGCCTGTTTGTTCAAAATGTCGTACCCCGCCCCCATCAAGCTCAATAAAACAGCATTGCCATAAATCCGTAAATAATGATTATCCACCTTGTCATGAAATCCCGTATATCCCGCGATATCCACTCCTTGCATCTTTTCAATATCTATACTTTTACCATCCGGGAATATGATCCTGTTCCACACCACCTGTACACGCTGCTGACCAAAGCTTAAACTACTGTTGTATTCTCCAACGAGCTTGGCACCCTGCGGGATCAAAAGATAATTGCCCGTGACTGTGTCATAAACGTTCTCCGTAACTTGGGCATTAACATTCCCCGGTAAATCCGAATTAATCCCGGTTACCAAGGCCGCCGGAATATAACTCCCTGCTTTGACTTCGTAAGGTGAACGTGGCTTCTTTTTAATATTTTCCAGATAATCATCATCCGCATCGCCTTTTTTTTAGAAACGCCTGCTTCCCGTCCTGGTTATTGATGTCCGCGCCTAACTGACCTGCCAGCGATGATAGGGCAGGAAGCTTGGCCCCTGTGGCGGATTTGACCATGTTCATTATTTCATTTAAACTGCCTGTTAAATCATCTTTGCCGGATTGTTTCCTCTCTGATACTCTTTGAGTTCCCGGCGGGGGCGGAACGTCCACGTTCAAAGAGGACTTCATGGCTTCTAATTCGAGCTTCTTTTCTTCAATCCTGTTTTTATCTTCCATTCTTTTGACCTCAAGCTCGGTTGAGTACTCATCTTCGATTTCCTGTTTCTTTAAATCCACTTCCTGGCTGGAAATAAGCCGGTTCTCAATCTCTTGGGGTGTTTGCTTTCGCGAAACAGACTCATTATTAATCTTAATATTCTTAAATCTTTCATCATTAAACCAGGATGCTTCCACTGCCTTTGGAGAGATGTCAAGGGATTGCCGTGGCTTGCTTTGTACCACCGCCACTTTTTGGTTCATTTGGGTTTTATACATAAAAACACCCATCACAACCATAAGAACGATAATACCCATTAAAAATGGAAGCCGGTTTGTCTGAATAATTTTTTGAGGTGCTTGATTGAACATAATAACCTATTATTGATTTATTATCAATATTATACATAAATATAACTATATGTCAATCAATTAGAATTTCTACACGCATAATTATTGATTATTAATCAATCATATTCTATGGAAGGGGCCCATTCAATAGGAAGTCGTACGTATTATCATACATATGATTAATATGTATAGTTATATTGACAATACCCTCTTTTGATGTTAAATTCTCAGTATGGACATCTCTTCCGGGAATTTTATTTGGAATGAACGTAAAGAGCGTGCCAATATTTTAAAGCATCATGTGGATTTTTATACTGCTGCCACTGCTTTCAATGATTCGGAAAAGAAAATATTTATCGACGAAAAGCACAGCGTCAAAGAACAGCGGTATTTTTGCATAGCCAAGGTCCAAGGGCGTGTTTTAACGGTTCGATTTACATATAGGGACAAGTTAATACGGATAATCGGCGCCGGCTACTGGCGCCAAGGAAAGGAATATTATGAAAGCGAAAAAGATTGATAAAGATATGCCAATCGGGAAATTAACCCGCGTCAAAGACTTCTTGCCCCCTCCTGAGAAATTAGTTATGCCTCAGAAGACTGTGAAGGTCACAATCATTCTAAACAAAAGTAGCGTGGATTTTTTTAAGAACCAAGCCAATAAACACAGGGCTAAATACCAAAAGATGATCCGTAATTTGATTGACCGGTATGTTATGCAATATGCTAATTAAAATTCGCATTTTGCATAAATTGCAAACTTTTGTGAAGTAACAAAAATCGTCAAGGTCATTACTGCTTGAATGAGCAATTGTAGTGGAGTAGAAATTATAAACTATTACCTAAACTTTCGTTAATCTTACAGTTTGCCTGTATTTCTCTGTCCCTAAAATCAAAACCCCCTGCTCAAAGATTGTATCGACCACATAATAGGGTCTAAAATACCTGTAATTCACCACCTCTGTCTGGCCGCTTCTATCGATGGTCATAAAAATCGGCAACTGAGAATGGTCCACATGGTCCGGCATCCTTATAAAAACTTTATTACCATCTTCAAAGCCGATCGCGATCAGGAGGATTGATGTCGGTAGAATCCCTGTGGTCAAATCTTTAGCTATTTGATACAATTGATTGGACATCACCAGGATTTGAGAACTTGTCGTTGCGGACGCGTTACCAACAAACAAAATCAACAACACCGATACCAGGGAAAAAACTTTTGTGTATTTCATGAATCCATCTCCTTTTTACATGCCGTTTTTAATTTGGTGAATAATAACACAATGTTGATTATTTGTCAAATTAATCACCAAAAAGGGTGATACCACACGAACAGGCATTATTCAATTCTACTCGGGTAAACTAAATAAAATTAAGCGGGTTAGTTTTGCGGTAAATGATTTTGGGGTAGATTTGAATACTCATCGGCAGCTGTATCGCTTTCCCCGCTGCCACTGTCCTTGGGCTGATCCATTTGACTCTGCATATCCCGCCACCGGCTTAATTGATCGGCCTTAAGATACACTGAGAGCTCCTGGGTTTCTTGCGCTTCTAATCCCTGCCTCTGGCTGTCGATGGCACTCTGATTGATGGTCCCATCATCAATGCTTTTTTGGAGATCAGAAAATGCCATTGAATATTTTTCAATGATCGGCGTAATATTAAAGACCTGATCATCTTGCAAATCTAATTCTGTTTTCATTTTTACAATAATATCATTAGGGCTTTGGCTGTCTCGGGCCAAGGCAGGTACTGCTACAATCAGCAGGCTTATCAAAAATCCATAAATCGTCATCATATCTTGTGCCCTCCACAAAAAAGCCCGTCAGCGTTATGGCTGACGGGCTTTTGAATGACCTTACATAGCCACTTGAAGCTTAGCGGCCGCCATCTTTATGCTTTGAAAAACAGTCCTTGCAATAAACCGGACGGTCTTCCCTTGGTTTAAATGGGACTTCACATTCTTTTTTACAATCCGCGCAAACTGCCTTGTGCATTTCGCGAGGGCCTCTGTCATACCCGCCACGACCACCTTGTCCACCACCTTGAAAACCCATGTGTTCTCCTTTTTGATTACTTCATTTATGGAACCCCCTGAAAAACTTGGGATACAGTTTTTCAGGAGTAAGCCACATTTAGTGACTTACTTGCCCGCACCAACAGTCATAGCCTGAAAAACCTCTTCCAGACTGCTGTGGCATTTCGTATAGAACGACTGCGCTCTAAGATTCTTTCTCCAATTAGAAATGCTTGGATAAATAGACAAATCAACAGATGATAATTCAGCAGGATCCAAAGTAGCTAATAAATTAATATCTGCCACTGTCATATCAGGACCCGCTAAAAATTTATTCTCTTTTAATTGTTTTTCTAGAACAGGAAGATATGTGCCTAAGAATTTAATCCCATCATTAAGAGAGCGCTCATCCTTCTCAATATTCATCATTTTATAAAACACACGATTAAACGTAATACGCTGCAAGGCAGCTGCCACATGGATATTGGTAAAATCAATCCATTGATCGACAATCGTGCGTTTCTGTAAATCTTTAGGGTAAAGCGGAGAATTATTCTTATCTGCTAAATATTTAATGATGACGGCACTTTCAAATACTTTAAACCCATTATCATCGATCGCGGGAACCCTGCCTGTGGGGTTGAGTTTTAGAAATTCAGGGGATTTTTGCTCCCCACCCATCAAATTAACCCGTTTATATTCATATTCTAGCCCCATGGCATTGGCGGCAAAACGAACCTTGTTTGCAGGTGATGAGATATCAAATCCGTAAATTGTTAACATAACAACCTCCTTGGCGTATTTATTTATCAAATTATCATCTTAAAATCGTCATCTGTCCAATGCTTTTTTAATCGTCGCTATAAACCCAGGGTCAGCGGCGTATCCTAATGCCGCGGCTTTCTGCAAATCATCCCAAGCCTTCGTGTATTGTTTTAATTGATAATAGACAATGGCCCGATTATTATAGGCTTGCGCGATATTAGGGTCTATTTCAATAGCAACGGTAAAATCAAATCTGGCCTGATCGAAATCATCCTGCTCAATATAAACCGCTCCCCGATTCGAATATGCTTGGGCGTATTGGGGATCTAATTTGATAGCCTTGCTAAAATCATTAATGGCATCCATTAACTTTCCCTGTTTATCATAAACAGTACCGCGATTATAATAGGCTTCTGCAAGTTTTGGATCTAATTCAATGCTCTTATTTAAATCCGTCATTGCCTGTGTCAAATTACCTACCTTGTCCCAGGAAAGCCCCCGATTGTGATAGCTTTGAGCATCCTCAGGGTTCATTTTAATAGCTTGGGTGAAATCAGAAATAGCCTGAGCTTCATTGCCTTGATTAGCATAGGTGAGGCCGCGATTGTAATACGCACTTGTGTCCTGGGGATTTAACTCAATGACCTTGTTATAATCAAGGATGGCCTCTGTGAAATTATTTTGGGCCGCGTAAGCGCTAGCCCGTCCATCGTAGGCCCCTGCGTCATTAGGATTAATTTTAATAGCTTGAGTATAATCAGAAACAGCTTTATCGAAATTCCCTGACTTAAAAAAGAGATTCCCACGATCATAATACGCGTCCGCGGAATTAGGACTAATGGCAACATCCCTGTTCAAGTCTTCAATGCTGGGTGGATGATTTTCTTGGGCGTAGACAACGGGAATGCTTAAAAGTAACAGTAAACAGAAACAAAGGGGACACCCAAAATTAATCATTTTCCCATCCGCCACCTAAATATTGAACAAGCAGCACACAGGCATTCATGCGTTCAGCAACAATAGTAACAGCAGTTTTCTCATCAGTTAACGCGATTGCCTGGGTATTGATGACATCCAAGGCACTTACTGTCCCTGCTTTATATTGATTTGTTTCAAGCACGAGGGCTTTTCGCGCGTCTTGGAGGGCTTCATCCTGCACCTTCGCTTCTTGCTCCAAAATACGGAGCGCTGCTAAATTGTCCTCTACTTGTTGAAATGCTGTTAATACCGTCTGCCGGTAAAACGCCACATCCGCATCATAGGTCGCCTTGGCTTGGGATGTCTGGGCTTGCCTTAAACCAGCGTCAAATATAGTTTCAGCCAACGCCGGCCCAACCGACCACAATGGATTAGGAGATGAAAAAATCCGTGATAAATCCGAACTCCCATAACTACCCGAAGCACTTAATGTCAGGGTCGGAAAGTACGCGGACTCAGCCACACCAATAAGGGCGTTGGCTGCGGCCACGGTTCTTTCTGCAGCAGCAATGTCTGGCCTGCGCTCAAGGATTTCCGAGGGAAGGCCAAGGGGAATCGATGGCACTATTGATACCTGTGTTAAGGAAGGCATCGAAAAATCTGAAGCTGGTTTACCGATAAGTAAAGCAATCGCATGTTCTAATTGAGAGCGCTGCACTCCAATATCAATCTCTTGCGCCTGGGTTCCTTCAAGCTGGGTTTGTGCTTGAAGGACATCTGATTTTCCTGCCACCCCGCTGGTATAACGATTCTCAGTCAAGGCAAGAAACTTTTGATAAATAACAATGGTGTCATCCAGAAGTCTTTTTTGAGTATCCAATGAGCAGAGCTGAAAATAATCCTCAGCTAATTGGGCCTGGGCGCTTAACCTGATATTTTCCAGATCCGCCTTACTCGCTTGAGCATTAGCACGATTTGCTTCTATCGTTCGACGGATCTTACCCCAAAGATCTATTTCCCAGGACACGTCGGCACTTAATAAAGTATTCGAAACGGCACTCTTACCTTTCTTAGTATCAGATGCACCATGTGACCGCGTATAAGAACCTGTGGTAGTCAGGATCGGAAAGAAACTTGATTTGGCTGCCTGCACCAAGGCATAGCTTTCTGCATATTGTGCTTCGGCCTGAGCTATATTCTGATTTGAAATATTGACTTGGGTCTCCAGCACATCTAATTGAGGGTCATTAAAAATCTTCCACCATTCCCCCCGAATCATTTCATCCTGAGGATGAGCCATCTTCCAATCCGCTGTTTCTTTATACGCTATTGGTATATGCATTGTTGGCCTGACATACTTGGGGCCCACCGCGCAGCCGCTTGAAAGCGCGAATAAACAGACAAACAAAACAATGCGGCTATTTCCCCCCGCCCTAACCCTCCCCACCAGGGGGAGGGAATATACATTTTTCACGCTGAACATGGAATGGCCTTTCGTTGAAAGTTCCTTCGTATCCCTTCACACCAAATCTTCAAACGTTCCATATAAAGATAAATTACCGGCGTGGTGTAAAGAGTTAGCATTTGACTAAAAATAAGCCCGCCAATAATGGCAATCCCCAACGGACGGCGGAGTTCAGAGCCCATTCCTGTACCAAAAGCCAGGGGGATCGCGCCAAATATGGCAGACATGGTTGTCATCATGATGGGACGGAATCTCAGGAGGCAGGCCTCATAAATCGAATCATGCGAATTCTTTCCCTCCAGGCGTTCAGCATCCAAGGCAAAGTCAACCATCAAAATCCCGTTTTTCTTAACAAGGCCAATCAAAAGGATAAGGCCAATCATCGCTATAGTGGTTAATTCTGTATGAGTAAACAACAGGGCCAAGAGCGCCCCGACACCGGCGGATGGCAGCGTCGATAGGATGGTGATAGGATGGATATAGCTTTCATATAGAACGCCCAACACAATATACACAGCTAAAAGCGCTGTCATAATCAAAACCGGTTCACTGCTCATGGAAGTTTGAAATACTTGGGCCGAACCCTGAAAGTTACCGTGAATGGTGGTTGGCAACATGATCTTATTCATGGCCATATTAACGGCTTTGACGGCGTCGCCCAATGACACCCCGACGGGCAAATTAAATGAGAATGTAATCGCCGGAAACTGACCTTGATGGGCAACGGCTAAGGATGTCGTTGTGGATTCAAAATGAGAAAAAGCACTCAAAGGAACCAATGTTCCCTTCGATGATGCCACATAGATATTCTTTAATGTGTCCGCACGCTGCCAAAATTGAGGCGCCAGCTCCATCACGACATGGTACTGGTTTAATTGTTTATAGGTGGTAGAAACCTGCCGCTGGCCAAAGGCATCGTAAAGGGTGCTATCAATTTCTTGAGTGGTGATGCCCAGCCGGGAGGCGGTGTTGTGGTCAATAACAAGATTCGTTTGCAGCCCTTTATTTTGTTTGTCGCTGTTAACATCAGCCAATTGGGGCAATTTGCTTAAAGCTGCTTGTATCTTCGGTGACCACGTCGTTAATTCATCCAAGGTATCAGCCTGAAGCGTATACTGGTATTGCGCATTGGCCTGCCTGGCTCCAGGAACATTCAAGTCCTGTACGTTTTGAAGAAACGTTGGGGCACCTGGAACTTGCCCTAACTTCTTACGTAACCTGGCAATCACCTGGTCTGTCGTAACCTTGCGTACTTCCGGAGCTTTAAGGGAGATAAACATCCGTGCCGAGTTTGAACCGCCTGTAAATGCTGTCACTGCATCTACCGCGGGATCTTTCATGATAATGTTTACAATTGCCTTTAATTTCTTCCCCATCGCTTGAAATGATATGTCCTGGGACGCTTGAACATTCCCGCTCAAACGCCCGGTATCCTGTTGAGGAAAAAGGCCTGTAGGGATAATAGAAAATAAATAAATGCTGGTAATCAGCGCTGCCAGCGTCAAGGTCAACATAATTCCCTGATGCCGTAACGACCATAATAAAGTCCTTTTATAAAACTGAAGCGCCCCATTAAAAATCCCTTCGGTGGTATTAAACACTGTGCCGTGGGTTTGGTCCTTATGTGGTTTAAGGATCAAGGCGCACATCATCGGGGTAGTTGTCAGGGAAATGATCATCGATATAAGCACTGACACTGACAACACACAAGCAAACTCACGGAAATAACGGCCTATGACCCCTCCCATCAGCAGGATGGGCAAGAAAACTGCGACCAGGGAAACACTGATAGACAAAATAGTAAATCCTATCTCGCCTGCTCCCTTTAAGGCTGCCTCTTTGGGAGGCATCCCTTTCTCAATATAACGCGTAATATTTTCCACCACCACAATAGCATCGTCAACCACAAAACCAGTGGCCACGGTCAAGGCCATTAAAGAAAGATTATCCAAACTGAAATGTAAAAGATACATCACCCCGAAGGTGCCGGTAATCGAAACAGGGACCACCACACATGGAATGATCGTCGAGCGAACATTACGCAAAAAAGCAAAAACCACCAGCATGACCAAAATACCCGCGATCACAATGGTGCGTTGGGCCTCTGCTACTGAAGCACGGATCGTTGGCGAACGATCCAGCACGACCGATAGATTAATCGCCGCAGGTATGGCTGCCTGCAACTGCGGAAGTGCTGCACGGACCGCGTCAACGGTCTTGATCACATTCGCCCCTGGCTGGCGAAATAGTATTACAGGAATGGACGGCTTGCCGTTGACAAGTCCCAATTGACGAAGATCAGCCACTGAATCCTGCACATCCCCTACATCTGATAACCTAACCACTGCTCCTGAGGGATCATGGGCAACAATAAGGGAGCGATAATCTTGAGCAGTATAAATTTGATCATTGGTTTGTATTTCCCAAGTCCTGTTATCATTGGCCAACTGACCTTTGGGACGATCCGCGTTGGTAGAACTAATGGCAGAACGCACCGTATCAAGGCCGATGCCGTATTTATTCAAAGCAGTGGGATTTAATTCTACCCTGACCGCCCTCGATGCTCCTCCGCCAATAATGACCTGTCCAATACCATCAATTTGGGATAATTTCTGGGCTAAAATACTGTCAGCCACATCGTAAATATCTGCTTTAGTCATCGTATCGGACCGCAATGATAAAATGAGTATCGGTGCTTCCGACGGGTTGACCTTACGGTAGGTTGGATGAATAGGTAAATCCGCCGGTAAATAATCTTGTGCCGCATTGATCGCGGCCTGAACATCGCGCGCGGCCCCGTTAATATCGCGGCTTAGGTCAAACTGGACTGTAATGGAGGTGCTCCCAAGACTGCTGCTGGAAGTCATTTCCGTGACACCCGCGATATGGGCAAGCTGACGCTCTAAAGGCGTTGCCACGGAAGACGCCATGGTCTCAGGGCTTGCCCCCGGCAGGGAGGCATTGACATTGATGGTGGCTAAAGTGATCTCCGGCAAGGTGGCTACAGGCAAAACTCCGACGGCAAGTAAACCAGACAGGACAATCCCTACCGTTAACAAAGTAGTTGCGACAGGCCGATTAATGAACGGTGTTGATATACTCATTTTTCTAAGCCGATTCGTTTTCCCATCCGGTCAAACCACAGATAAATGACCGGGGTTGTATACAGCGTTAGTACTTGACTAAAAATAAGTCCACCGATAATAGTAATGCCCAATGGCTGGCGGAGCTCTGCTCCCATGCCTCCACCAAAAGCCAGAGGTACAGCACCCAGGATCGCGGACATCGTTGTCATCAAAATAGGCCGGAACCGCAACAGGCAAGCCTGATAAATAGCATCCGACGCAATTTTCCCTTCATGACGTTCGGCTTCCAAGGCAAAGTCCACCATCATGATGCCATTTTTCTTGACGATACCGATCAAAAGGATAATGCCGATCAGGGCAATGACGCTTAAATCTGTACGAAAAATCAACAAAGATAAAATTGCCCCAACACCTGCGGAGGGCAAGGTAGACAAAATCGTGAGCGGATGAATGTAACTTTCATATAAAACACCCAGCACAATATACACTGTAATCAGTGCTGCCAGGATCAATAGAGGCTCATTACTCAAGGATGATTGGAAAGCCTGGGCCGTACCCTGGAACTGGCCGCTAATACTACCAGGCAATCCCATGTCCCGTGTCGTTGACTGAATGGCTTTGACCGCATCCCCCAGCGACACCCCTGGCGCTAAATTAAATGATAATGTCACCGCCGGGAATTGCCCTAAATGACCGACAATCAAGGGCCCTGTGGTTTGCTTAAACTTGGTGATCACGTCCAACGGCACTTGCGCGCTGCCGGAACCACGCACATAAAGGTTATGCAATTTATTAGGGTTCTTTTTAAAATCAGGTTGCACCTCGAGAATGACCCGGTATTGGCTTAGCTGAGTAAAAATGGTGGACACGATGCGCTGGCCATAAGCACTATAGAGGGTGTTATCAATGGCTGATGGGGTTATCCCCAGCCTGGAAGCGGTCGCACGGTCTATCACTAAAGACTCCTGCAAACCCTTGGCCTGTTCATCACTGCCCACATCGCGCAATTGCGGCAGGGCATTTAAAGCATCCACCACCTTAGGCGCCCACTCATTGAGCTCGTCGCCATTGGGATCTTCTAGGGTATATTGGTATTGGGTGCGGCTGACCGTATCATCAACGGTCAAGTCCTGGACAGGTTGCATATATAACGTGATGCCTTTTACTACCCCCAAACTTTTCTGCAAACGACGGATAAGATCCGTGGCAGAGATTTTGCGCTCCTCAATGGGCTTGAGATTGATCAATATCCTGCCGCTGTTAAGGGTGGTATTGGTGCCGTCCACTCCAATAAAAGTTGAAAGGCTGTCGACCGCGGGATCTTTGAGGATCACAGCCGCCAAGAGCTGCTGGCGCTGTGACATCGCCGGAAATGAAATGGATTGAGGAGCTTCGGAAATACCTTGAATTAATCCGGTATCCTGGATTGGGAAAAAACCTTTAGGGATAAAAACATACAACAGCACTGTAAAAGCAAGCGTTCCCAAGGCTATCATCAAGGTCAGACTTTGATGCTTCAATACCCATTGCAGCGATTCACCATACTTTTTAATGGTACGGTTAAAAATCTCTTCAGACGCGTGATAAAATTTCCCTTGTTTTTCCTTCGGTATGTGTTTAAGTAATTTGGCACACATCATCGGTGTCAACGTCAAAGATACGATCGCTGAAATAACAATGGTAACACCAAGAGTAATCGCAAACTCACGAAACAAACGCCCCACCACATCCCCCATAAACAGCAGCGGAATAAGTACCGCGATCAAAGAAATACTCAAAGAAAGGATGGTAAAGGCCACCTGTGCTGAACCTTTAAGGGCAGCTTCCAAGGGCGGCATCCCCTGTTCGATATACCTGGATATGTTTTCGATCATGACAATCGCGTCATCCACGACAAAGCCGGTTGCGATGGTCAGGGCCATTAAAGATAAATTATTAAGGCTGAATCCCAGCAGGAACATCACTCCAAAAGTACCGACCAATGATACAGGGACTGCGATGCTTGGAATAATCGTCGCTGATAAGGTGCGCAAGAACAAAAATATGACCATCACGACTAAAGCCACCGCTAACATCAGCTCAAACTGGACGTCCTTGACGGACGCGCGGATGGTCGTGGTCCTGTCTGTCAGTATGGAAACTTGCACGGAGGCAGGCAGGGATGATTCCAACTGCGGTAACATCTTCTTGATACTGTCAACAACCTGAATAACATTAAAGCCGGGCTGGCGTTGTATATTAATAATCACCGCCGGAGATTTATTCATCCATGCCGCTTGTTTGAAGTTCTCAACATCATCGATAACGTCAGCCACGTCAGACAATAAAACCGGAGCGCCATTTTGATAGGCGACGACCAGCTTACGGTACTCACTGCTTGAGTGAAGCTGATCGTTGGCATTAATGATGGACGACTGCCTGGGCCCATCAAAGCTTCCCTTGGCTTGGTTGACATTGGCAGCACCGATTGCCGTACGCAGATCTTCCACGGTCATCCCATAAGAAGCCAATGCCGTCGGGTTTGCCTGTATCCTGACAGCTGGCCTCTGCCCTCCGCTGATACTGACCAAACCCACTCCTGATAACTGAGAAATTTTCTGGGCCAAACGCGTATCTGCCAAGTCTTCAACCTGAGGTAGTGGCATAGTCTTTGACGTTAATGCCAAGGTTAAAATCGGCGCGTCAGCTGGATTAACCTTGCTATAAACCGGAGGATTGGCCAAATCCGCCGGTAATAAATTGGTAGCCGCATTGATACCTGCCTGTACTTCCTGTTCGGCAATATCAATGTTCAAATCTAAACTAAATTCAAGGGTGATGACTGAGCTGCCGCCGGAAGAAGTGGAACGCATCTGTTTAAGGCCCGGCATCTGGCCAAATTGACGTTCCAAAGGAGCGGTAATAGCAGTGGCCATGACATCAGGACTGGCGCCAGGATAAAAAGTGACTACTTGAATGACGGGATAATCAACTTGCGGTAAAGCTGAGATGGGAAGTTGAAAATAGGCAACGCCACCGGCGAGAAGAATGGCCACCATCAATAAGACAGTTGCCACCGGCCGCATAATAAATATGCGGGAAGGGTTCATGGGTTATCTCCAGGAGTTGAGGCACCTGAAGAATTGCTTTTGTGTTTATAGGCAGAAGCTAATGTAACCTTACTACCTTCTTTTAATTTGTCAGCTCCCTCTACCACCACTACATCACCCACTGACAGGCCATCATCAATGGCCACGTTGTCTTCTTGTGTTGGCCCGGTAGTGACCTCGCGCACGGTCACGGTATTATCTGCTTTGACAAGGTAAACAAAACTTCCTTGAGGGCCTTGCTGTATCGCGGCCACCGGGATGATCACCGCTCCTTTATCGCCATCGACAAGCAAATGGATATTAACAAATTGATTGGGAAACAAAGCGTAATCTTTATTATCAAAAACCGCTTTCAACTTGACCGTGCCGGTGGTTTGATCGATCTGGCTATCGACCGCAAGTAAATATCCCGTTGCTATTTTCTTAGTTTCCTCACGATTATACGCCTGTGCAATCAATTTTTCTCCGGCTTGATATTTACCAAGCACTTGTGGAAGATTATCCTCAGGAATAGAAAAAATAACTGTAATCGGTTGCAGCTTGGTGATCACGGCCAATCCAGTAGCATCACTGGGAGTTACCATGTTCCCCGCATCCTCGAGGCGTAACCCGATTTGTCCGCTGATCGGTGCTGTGACATGCGCGTAGACCAACTGAAGTTTAGCATTGTCAACTTGGGCACCATCAACCTTGACTGTTCCTTCATACTGATGAACTAAAGAATTCTGAGTGTCCAGCTGTTGTTTTGGTATGGAATCCTGAGCGAATAAAACTTGATAACGTGCTAAATCCAACTTAGCATCATCCAGTAAAGCCTGGTCACGGGCCTCTTGTCCTTGTGCTTGGGATAATTGTATCTCGAAGGGCCGGGTATCGATTTCTGCTAACGGATCACCCTGTTTGACAATTTGGCCTTCGTTAAAAAATACCTTCATTAATTGCCCGCCAACAAGGTACTTGACCGTGACCGTATTAAGGGGAATTACAGACCCTAACCCGTTAAGATAAATGTTAATATCACCAATCTTTGCCGTCGCTGTCACGATAGGAGAGTCGCTTGGGCTTCGGCCACCCGACTTACTGCCCCAGGGGCTGTTCGCGGCCTTCTGAGATGAATCAGTGGAAACTTTAGCCGGTTTAGGCCACCAATGAAAAACCGCAATCGCTAAACAAACACAACCCAGAAACCATATCCACCGATACTGATGAAGCTTCATGTATTGTCCCCATCATGGTTCAAAGAGAGCATCTTCATACCCAATAATTATAATCCCTTTTTTTTAATAAATATGGTGATTTCTATTTTTTATTTATCACAATACAATCTTTAGAGTTGGGCGCACATACACCACAGGCGCGGCAACGACTTTATACCCATGATGTCTTGTTAGAATATAATAGACACCATTATCCGTATAATAGGTCCTGCCGTCAATAATGACTACCCTAAAATCTGAAGGAATTACATTTACATACGCTCCAATCGGTGGATTGACAAGCACATAATCCCCGGCGCCTACATAGGCATAATACAAGCCATCATAATAGTAATACCTATGAAAACCCACCTGAACGGTAAGGTACCCATCCGGAAGAAAATGCGAATGAAGCCCCCATTGAGGATGCTCATGCCAACGATAAAAGCGATGATCGTCATGACGAGCGTCCCTGTCATCGTGACGATCCCTATCATCACGATGGCCGTCCCCAATATTAATTCCCACTCCCCAATCCGCGTAAGATAATTGAGGCAATACCAGTAAAGCCAGCGTTAAAATTCCCGTCGATATTTTTACTGCATTCTTGTTGTTTAACATAGCCTATCCTCATTTCTTATAAGTTTCTTTTAGTCCTTGTCATCCGGATCATGATCTTTATCTGCACGATCCCCCCAATGCTTATCTCCATCTTTATCAAATCCATCCTTGTGACCAAATTTATTGTGGCCATCATGCATCATTAACTCCCGTTCCTTTTTCAGGGCCATGTAACCTGCGAATTGCTCAGGCGTCAGGATTTTCTTGATGGCCAAAAACGTATTTAACTGATTATCAGCCATCTGTGATTGGATAGATTTAAACTGGACCTGAATGGTATTAATTTGATTCATATCAGGTGTCGCCTTAACAATCTCAGCGTCAAATGCTTCTCTATTGGCCTTCATCTGTCCAAAAATTACTTTCATTGCTTCTTTTTGTTTTTGGTGATTATCTTTCAAAAGTTTTTCCTGGTCTTCGCTCAAGTTAAGGACTTTGAACATCATATGTTCCCCTTGGCCATGATGCCAATTACCTTCTTGATGAGAAGAATTCTTGTCACCAGCCTCACCTTCATCCGCCCAAACCAGCCTTGGAGAAGTCAATGCTACTGCTGTTGCCAACAAAATGCCCAGCAGCTTCAAATTTGTAAGATTTTTTGTCTTTGTTAACATATGCCCCCCTTTGCCCCGCAGCATGCGGTGGCTATTTTTGTCCGTTGCCTTTTGTCCTTCACTCACTTAGACAAAAGCCAAGGTCAAAAAGTTCCGGAGTTATTCTATTGCAAATTCGATAACCTGCATGCCGCAGAGAGCGGCAGGCTTACTTTTTCCATCCGCCACCGAGGGATTTATAAAGAGAAATCAGATTGGTAAGGCGATCGACACTCACCTGGATAAGATTTGCCTGAGAACTGTAGAGATCCTGCTGGGCTAAAAGTACGGTCAGGTAATTATCGATGCCGCTATGATAACGCGCGGATGCTAAACGGTAGCGCTCTTCTTGGGCACCGACTAAATCCCGCTGGGCCTTGATTTGCTCATTTAACGTGTCGCGGGCCACCATCGCGTCAGAAACTTCACTGAAAGCCACTTGAATGGCTTTTTCATATTGGGCTATGGCAATCTGCTTACTAACCTCGGCGGCATTCAAATTTGCAAAATTAGTGCTTTGATTAAAAAGCGGCAAAGAAACTTGCGGGGAAAAACTCCAGATTTGAGATCCAGAGGTAAATAACTTAGCCAACTTGACCGTGGCGGTACCATCCGAGGCAGTTAAAGTAAGGCTTGGAAAGAATGCTGCTCGCACAGCACCTATATTAGCATTAGCTGCCTTAAGTTGATGCTCAGCCTCCAGAATATCCGGACGCTGCTCGATCAAATCTGAAGAAACCCCCACCGGTAAATCTTCTATTAAATCTTGACTCGCAAGGGGCATGGGGGCCAAAAGATCCGAAGGTATCGATTGACCAAGCAAAAGAACCAAAGCATCATCAGCCTGGGCACGCTGCCGCTCATAATTAGCTACGGAAACCTTTACCGATTCTATTTGGGTTTGGGCCAAGCGAACATCCAATGCAGAGGAATTACCCAGCTGATAACTTTTATCAATTAAATCATAATAGGACTCTACCGACTTAAGTGTCTGCCGCAATAATTCTAATTGTTCATCTAAAGCACGCTCGGTCAAATATTGCACCGCTACCTCTGATACTAAAATAATTTGAGTGCTACGGGAAGCTTCCTCAGTCGCCAAATATTGTTCTAAGACCTGGGCTTTGAGGCTGCGGATATTCCCAAATAAATCAACTTCGTAAGACGTGTTCACGCTGGCCGAATAATTACGCAAATCAATATATTTATTACTGGTGGCCAATTCACGTTCGCGCAGGCTCGAACCATTGATTTCAAAAGTCGGCAAATAAGCGTATTGTACGATACGGTACTGGTCACGGATCTGCTGCACATTTAAAAGAGCCACCCGGTAATCACGATTATTATTCAGGGCCAACTCAATGAGTTTTTGCAAACGCGGATCTTTGAAAAAATCTTCCCAACCAATATCGGAAGCTGCCGCATTACTCGACGGTATCCTAGAATTAATGTAAGGAAACTGAGCCGGCACCGGCAAAGATGGACGATTATACTTAGGGATAAGAGTACATCCGACCAGCCCCAAACATAAGAATATAGAAAGAATTAACTTACTCATTTTGATTTCCCTGGTGACTTCGGCATAAAAATACGCCGCACGGCGACAAAAAATACCGGTACAAAGAAAATAGCTAAAAATGTGGCTGTAAACATCCCGCCGGCAACACCTGTACCGATGGCATGCTGGCTGGCGGAACCGGCACCGGTGCTCAACGCCAAAGGCGTGACACCTAAGATAAATGCCAATGAAGTCATCAAGATCGGACGTAACCGTAAATGTACAGCTTCCAGTGTCGCCTCAACTAATCCCTTGCCTTCCTTTTGAAGGTCTTTAGCAAACTCAACGATCAGGATAGCATTCTTCGTCGACAATCCAATAATGGCCAAAAGACCCACTTTAAAATAAACGTCGTCCGGCATGCCGCGCAGGGTGGCTGCGAGCAAGGATCCCAATATCCCTAAAGGCACGACCAACATAACTGCAAAAGGAATAGACCAGCTTTCATAAAGGGCGGCGAGCGCCAAAAACACGACGATGATCGAAAGTGTAAAAAGTGCCGGGGCCTGCGCGCCGGAAAGCAATTCCTCATAAGACTGGCCTGTCCACTCATACCCGATCCCTGCTGGCAGTTGCTTGACCATTGCTTCCATCGCTTTCATGGCATCCCCGGTACTTTTGCCGGGAGGTGTCGAACCCACGATCTCGACAGACGGGAACCCATTATAGCGCTGCAGCTGTGGTGCCCCATAGGTCCATTGTAAACTGACTAAACTGGACAATGAAACCATCCCTCCCTGGGCATTGCGCACATAAACTTTACTGATATCCGATGGCAACATTCGATACGGCGCGTCCAACTCAACAATGACCCTCTGCACGCGATTGCCATGGACAAAATTATTCACATAAAATGAACCGAAATTAGCCTGCAAAGCAGTATTGATATCACCTAAAGAAACCCCCAAGGCACTGGCTTTATTTTCGTCAACATTGATCTTTAATTGAGCTGCGTCTTCCAATCCCTGCATACGCACACCGACCACATTGGGATTCTTGGCTGCTAATTCTAATAATTGGGAACGGGCCTGCATCAATTTATCATGACCTAAACCTGACTGGTCCTCTAATTGCAGGTCAAAGCCTGAAGATGTACCCAATTCAGGAATAGGCGGCAGATTAACAGGATAAATAATGGCATCTTTGATTTGTGAAAAAGCACCAAAAGCACGACGGATGATCGCAGGGGCTTTATGCTCATCCCCTGGGCGAAGGCTCCAGTCTTTCAAACGGATAAATGAAAGCGCGGAATTCTGCCCGCGGCCGTTAAAGCTGAAACCCGCGACGGTAATGATTTTATCTGTTTCCGGTTGACTTAAAAAATATTTTTCCACCTTTTTAAGCACAGCCAAAGTCCGCTCCTGGGTTGCTCCAACGGGTAATTGGATATTGGTGATAAAATATCCTTGATCCTCTTCTGGAAGGAATGACGACGGCAAACGGGCGTAAAGAAAAGCCACCGCCGCGATAATAACAAAGTAAATAATAAAGTACCGTCCCGTTTTTTGAAGCATGCCGCCGACAATATTTTGATATTTATTGGTGCTTGCTGCGAAGCCGCGGTTAAACCAACCAAAGAAACCTTTTTTTTCTTCATAATACCCTTTGGGAATAGCTTTAAGCATAGACGCGCACAAAGCAGGCGTCAGTGACATGGCCAGGAATATCGAAAATAACATGGAAGCAATTAAAGAAAGAGAAAATTGGCGGTAAATCGCGCCCACCGACCCGCCAAAAAAGGCCATGGGGATAAACACCGCCGTTAATACCAACGAAATACCAATAAGAGCTCCAGTGATCTGCTCCATCGCCTTGCGGCTCGCATCTCGCGGAGATAGCCCTTCATCCCGCATCAGACGCTCGACATTCTCAACCACCACAATGGCATCGTCGACCAGGATACCGATGGCCAAAACCATCCCGAACAGGGTCAATACATTAATGGAAAAACCAAAAGCTTTCATGATCACGAAGGTGCCCATCAAAGCCACGGGGACAACGATGGTCGGTATCAAGGTAGTACGGATATTCTGTAAGAATAAATACATGACTAAAAATACCAAGAAAATAGCAATCAAAAGGGTCTTAATGACTTCCTGTATGGAAATGCGCACGAAAGCAGATTGGTCTAAGGGATAATCAACTTTCACGCCGGGTGGAAAAAATTTAGACAAGGCGTCCACCTTGGCATGGATGGCATCGGCCGTCGCAACAGCATTAGCTGTCGGTGAAAGTTTAATGGCCACTGCCGCGGAAAAATGCCCGTTGGTACGGGCCCGTGTCGAGTAGTCTAACCCACCCAAAGCAACATTAGCCACATCCCGAAGAAATACCCTGGAGCCGTCAGGATTAACACGCAAAATGATATTCCCAAACTCCTGTGGGGTGCTCAAGGTACTTCTACCCTGCAAGGTGACATTAAGTTCTTGGCCTTTAATGGAAGGACGGTCCCCTAATTGCCCCACCGGGACTTGAATATTTTGAGCTCCGATGGCATTAATGACATCATTCGCCGTCAAATTATAACTATAGAGCTTTTGGGGGTTCATCCAAACGCGCATGGCATTTTCTGTGCCGAACATATTGGCTTCCCCCACACCGGATACACGGCGGATGGGATCAAGAACGCTTGAGGCGATATAATTACCCAGGGCAATTTCATCCATGCTGCCATTGGGCGTTGAAAGGGTAAAAAACATCAGGTAATTACGGGTAGATTTGGTGACCGTGACCCCTGCCTGCTGGACGATCTGCGGCAAGCTGGGAATAGCTAATTGAAGTTTATTCTGCACCTGCACCTGGGCCACATCAGGGTTGGTGCCGGGTTCAAAGAAAATTTGGATCGTTGCCAGGCCGCTGGAATTGCTGGTGGAAGAAATATAAAGCAAATTATCAATACCGCTCAGTTGCTGCTCAATGATGGCGGTGACTGTATTTTGCAATGTATCCGCCGAAGCTCCGGCGTAGGTGGCATTAATTGATATGGAGGGCGGCGCCACACTAGGATACTGGGCCACGGGCAACTGGGTAATCGCCATAACGCCCAAAAGCACGATCAACAAAGAAATGACCCAGGCAAAAATCGGACGATCAATAAAAAATTTAGACATACAGAACCCGCCTATTTCCCTTCATCAGATTCACTATAAGCAACAGTTTTGACTGCCGCCCCAGGCTTAATTTTTTGTAACCCTTCAACGACGATGGTTTCTCCAGCTTTAAGACCATTTGTCACCGTCCATTTATCATCTATTGCCTGCCCCAATTTAATCATTCTTGCTTCCACTTTATTATCTGCCCCTATAACCATGACGGTTGCGGAACCATTGGCCCCCAAGGTAACCGCCCGTTGCGGGACAGTGATGGCATTCTGATCAACGGCTTGCTCAAGCTCCACACGGGCAAACATCCCTGGTAACAATATATGATTGGGATTAGGAAACTGCGCACGCAGGGTGATCATGCCGGTACTTGGATCAACGGTAATATCGCTGAATAAAAGCTTGCCGGGATATTGATACGTTGTCCCATCATCTAATAACAAAGACACCTTTGCCTCATCAGCAGCGACTTTCTGTAATTGACCGCGATCAAAAGAACCTCTTAGCTTCAAAAGATCTGTGCTTGATTGTGTAAAATCAAAATAAATAGGATCAAGCTGCTGGATCACAGCCAGTTGAGTGGCTTCATTTTGACTGACGAGCGCCCCTTCAGTGACCTTGGCCTCACCAATTTTTCCGGAAATGGGTGCCGTAACGCTCGCATAGCCTAAATTTAGAGAAGCTGTTTCCAAGGCAGCCTTTGCTGCTTCTACATCTGCCTGGGCTTGCAATGCCCCAGCGGAGGCATCATCATAATCCTGTTTACTGACTGCGTTAATGGCAACAAGCGCTTTATAACGGTCAGCTTTGGCCTTCATCTGGGTCAATACCGCTTGAGCTTTGGCCAGGGTCGCTTTCGCGCTATCAACGTTTGCTTGCATAGGTAACGGGTCGATTTGAAACAAAAGATCACCTTCATTGACCTCAGAACCTTCTGTAAATAATCTTTTAAGAAGAATGCCGGTAGCCCTTGCCCTAACTTCAGCAACCCGAACGGCATCGATCCTTCCTGGAAGCTCTGTTGTTATCGGCAAATTTTGAGAGCTCACCACGACCACTCCCACTTCAGGGGCCGGAGGCTGCATCATGGGTGCTTTTTGCTGCGGGCCGCAACCCGCCAAAGCTGCCAGAAAAACAATCAAAACCGATCGGTTAAGCATTTTAGAAGGTTGCATATTAAACCATTCCTTGTTTTGATATTCGTTATTTAGTGTTCTCATAGACCTGATGCAGCACTTTTTTACAAGTTTCTATGTCCTTGATTTTAATAGACTTTTGCGCCTCAAGTAGTGTTTTCTGGATGACGATGACCAGCTTTTCCTGCAAATCCCGCCCTTTTTTAGTCAAATAAATAAGCTTTTGGCGCTTATCATTTTTATCTGGAATACGAACGACCAGGCTATGTTTCTCCATATTGTCGATGAGACGGGTGACGCTTGTCTTATCCTTACATATGAGCCCTGCCAATTCCTGCTGGCTTTGCCCATTTTTCTTGCCTAAATTGACCAGAACAGACCATTGCTCGCAAGTGACGTCATAGCCTGCAGAGGCAAAATTACGGTTAACCGAGGCCCCCAAGGACCTGGTAGCCCGGCCCATCGCGTAGCCCAAAGATTCTTCCAGTATGTATTTTTGTTGTGTCATATTTTTTTAGTTGTATATGCAACCTTAAAGAGTATAAACCATTAAAATAATTTTGTCAACCTCACGATAAAAAAAATAAGCCCTTGTAAATTCTTCATTTACAAGGGCTCTGTTTTAAATACGTCGTCCTGACGCGCCATAGGCGCGGAAGGATCTTAATGACAAATTATTCTTTACTTTCCGTACATCGCTTTTAGCTGCGCCACCGATGGGAATGACGCGTAAAATTCGCCTTGAGGGCCTACATAGCCGTTTCCTGATCTTTTAACAAGAACCTTTGTGTACCCACCGCTGTTATTAGGGACATTGACCGGAAACGTGTCTTGAGTATTAACAGCCTCTGTCACAACGACCTGCTGTGGCTGCTCAACAACGACAGTCTGCGGCTGGGCATACACCACCGGTTGAGGAACAACTTTATACCCATGATGTTCTGTTAAAATGTAATATACACCATTATTACTATAGTAAATTCTCCCGTTAATGCTAACCGGCTGAAAATCCGAAGGAATGGCAGTTACATACGCCCCTACCGGAGGACTCACCAGCACATAATCAAATCCTTCTCTAATATAGTACAATCCATCATAATAATAATATCTTACCCCATCCACCCAAATCGTGTAGCCTCCATCCGGAAGATAATGAATATGATATCCATAATCAGGATGATCATGATAATAAAAGAAGTGGTGTTGCTCCTCGCGTTCTCTCCAATCATCATGGTGGTCTCTCCAATGATCATGATGATGATCATCACCATCCCCAATACCAATCCCAACCGACCAATCCGCATAGGATAAGCGGGGATCCACCAAAGAAGCCACCATCAATATCCCCATAGATATTTTCATTAGATTTGCCTTAGTCAACATACTCAATCTCCTTAATTTAATTATTACATTTTAAATGACTTCAATCATTTGACACTATTTGCTTGAACAGAATTATCCGGTGGTGGTATGGAAGCAAAATCTCCATCTTTGAAGCTTCCCTTTTGCACCGTGCCGTCAGCATAGGTTATAACACCCTGACCATCTAACCGGCCTTCTTTAAATTCGCCCTCGTATGCACTCCCATCCGTATAAAGAAGCTTGCCCTGTCCGTCATAAAGCCCATCTTTAAATTCTCCTCTATACTGCCTTTGATCCGGGTAATCCATTTGACCCTGGCCATTAGGCTTCCCATCTTGAACTTGCCCTTCATACACCGATCCGTCCGGCAAGGTCATTTTACCAGCGCCGTCTTTGACGTCCTGCGCCCCGGCCAAGCTAGCGCCAAATAAAATAAAGGCCATCATCAATATACTCCACTTTTTAATCATATTTTCCTCATGATGATCTCACCTAATAAAACACCAATCCTAAAAACGATAAAACCTATTGTAACACTGATTATAACATTTAAAAACGCCCTTAATGTTTCCCCGTCCCTGATCAAATTACCTGTCTCAAGGATAAAAGCGGAAAAAGTCGTAAAGGCGCCGCAAAAACCTGCCATCAAAAAAACGCGTAAAATAGGACTTAAAAGAATCTTCTCCTGGAAAATAGTATCAAAAATTCCAATCAAAAAACAGCCGATCAGGTTAACAGCCAAGGTCCCATAAGGAAAACCTGTGCCCATTTTTTGATAAATGGCCCCCGCAAGCACATAGCGGGCGAGCGTGCCTAAAATCCCTCCCCCGATTAAATAAAACCATTTTTCCATTTATTGACTCCTGACCTCAATGGCGTCCACATCTATGATACGACTTTTTTCCTGGCGCTGTGGATTTAAATTTAACAGCCATTGACTATAAAACCTCATGCCGTAGGTAAAACCGATCCATAATGTCAAATCCCCCACGATATGCCACGCCTTCTTAAATATTGATACGGCAATGGCAATGGGCGGTAAAAATTGAAAAAAGGGGGCAAAGAATATCCCTCCAAGACCGAAAGTATTTATAACAACCATCAATGACATTACCCATGTCGAAATTCCCAAGACATGGGACATCGCGGCAGAATACGCGCAAAGGGATGGGCGCACTTTTTTAAGGAATGTCGCGGGTAGAACGCCCAATAGAAAAACAATGATCAACAAGTAGGACACAACGATCAATAAAGGTAAAAACAACTGAATTACCTTTGCGATCCCCCAGAAAAAGACAGACAAAAAAAGAAGCATCCCTATTATAAAAAGGAAGAGAACTGCTAAACTTTTCGCTCCTGTGTATACTTTTATCATTGCCCCTCATGCAAATCATGAATACCTTTAAGATCAATATGGACCTTTTTATCATGCCATATAATGATATCTTTAAAACGCCTATTGTAAACGATATCTTCCGTGGAATAAGTATACCGGGCAATGATGGGTTGTGAAAAAGTTTCGTCAATACCCGTCAGGGAAGCCAAGATACCGATCTGGGCCTGGCGCATTTTTGCCTCATCCATCCCAAACAAAGGACTGCTCTCATCAATAAAATGCCGCACGGTCCAGCTTAAAGCGAACAAGAGCGAATGATCTCGCTCCAACTTTAAATCATAAAACCTGCGCGAGTGTTCGCCTTCAAGGCTGATTTCGTTCTTGCTCAAATTAAGCGTTATATGCGCCTCAGCGATCTGGTTTAAACGCTCATTCGCAATGCGGAAAAATAAACATGTTTTACCGTTATACTTCGCTATGACCGCTTTATTGCTGAAAATGATCCGCGCCGTGGCCCGGGAAAATCTGGCGTAAAATAAACCTGTGATGACCGCCAGGGTCAGCAGCCCCAAAAACGCCTGGATCGTCATCAAAATATAAGGACCTATGCCGACTTGGCCCACCCTGCCATAGTCAATAGCACTCATATTTTCAACACTCAAAAAAACACAATGCCTGAAGCGCTCAAATCCCGTGGAATGCCCATCCCCCAGGGCGTCCACCCCGCAGATAAAGTACAAGCTGCCAAAGAATAAATTCGTCAAAAAATAAATAGAGGCCACAAGAAGGAAAAACTTGGGCCAGGACAGGGAGAAGAAATAATGATACAGGTCTGTAAAAGGATTCCGGCGGTCACGCGTGCTATGGACATTGATCCGTCCTTGTTTATTGATTAACGCCCGAAAATGATAAGACTGCGGGTGCAAAGACGTATGTTCTACATTTGATTTCATGGGCTTTATTTTAGTTTATACGCCATAATTTGCAATCAATGTTTATTTAGATGATATTTAAGGGGACTTGTACTTGAGGAATTGTTGGAAAAACCACACTCAACTGTTCGTCGCTTAAAAGCATATGCTGCTGTAACACGGCCGCTATGACACTCCTGAAATCCGTTGTCACGGCTAAATCACGCTGCTCATAAAGATTTTCTGTATCCAAACCCGGCCATTGCCCTTGGATCATCCCACCCTTGACACCCCCACCCATCACCCACATCGCATTCCCATGGCCATGATCCGTGCCTTCGTCGCCATTTTCATGGACAGTCCTGCCGAATTCTGACATCACCAGGATCACGGTATCATTATAATTGCCCCCAAGCCCGTTGACTAATGCCGCAAGCCCGTCACCTAAGCCGGTCAAATGACCAGCCAATTGGCCTTTGATTGATCCTTGATTAATATGCGTGTCCCATCCACCCAAATCTAAAAACACCAATTGTATATTAGCATCATTATTAATGAGCTGGGCTAAACGCCTTGCGCTATCTGTAAAACCATTGGGCGACGGGGCACCCTGGCTCGCCATATCCATATGCTGCTGCAAATCTGTCATCAGCTGCTTCCTGGCGTTTTGACCTTGCATATAGGCTTGGGACAACGGATCATTACCTTTATATAGTTCATCAAACACGCGTTCCACCATAGGTCGGTCAATGGGCATTGGCTGGGCTGCGTTTTTACCCAGGGCAATATTGCTCACATTCATTTTACCTTGGAAAATACGCGGCAGCACAGGCCCTAAACTAAGCGCCTGGGTGGGCGCGTGCGCCCCCGGCATAACAGACAAAAGCCTGTTCATCCACCCATCCGGCGTCGAGGGGTTTCCTGGCGTACCGCATTCCATAAAATTTTGAGCGTCAAAATGGGAACGGGTGGGATCCGGTGAACCGCAGGCGTGCACAAAGCCCAAAGTTTTATTCTGCCACAATGGTAGTACCGCGCTCAAGGCGGGATGCAAGCCAAAATACCCGTTTAAATCCAATACCCCATCAGACGAACCGTTTGAGGGGATGGCAATGGTGGGACGCGCGTCATAATAGCGTCCATCGCCATAGGGAACAACCACACTTAACCCGTCCACGGCTCCCCTTTGAAATAGTACGATTAATTTCTTCCGTTTTAATTGGGGTGACGTTGACAAGACATCTGCATCAAGCCCTCCGGCCCAACCGGTCAGGCCTAAAGGCCAAAGGCTGATAACAAACATGGAGGCCAGGTATTTTAAGAATTGACGACGGTCCATATCCATGTAGCACCCCCACCTATCCTCCCCCGTCGAGGGGGAGGGACATTTATCTTTTCATCATTTCCGGACTGCCCAAAAGTAATACCGCGCGCAAACGTGCAGGTGCTTTATTGATCGCTTCCATCGTCGATGAAGATAAACCATTACCGAACACAGTCATGAGATCATCATAGGTGATCGGGAATTGATCATCATTAATGTTTATCCTTCCAAACACTAAGGCAGTCGCAAAATTAATGCGGCGCAGCATACCATCGGGATTAAGCCACGCCTCCTGTGTATTTTTATAGCCATCAGGAGTTTGACATTCATAAAAAGGCTGGCCTAATTGTTGCATCATGCCCACCAAAGGACGGTAATTAGTGACTTCTTCCCCTGAGGCCCTGAGGGCACTGATAATATATTGATACGGGGTCTTGAATTTATTACCAACATTCTTTTCATCCCAAAATTGAGGACTTTCAAAAATAGCCTGCAAGACTGCCCGGATATCCCCGTTGGTCGATTCAAATGTTTGGGCCAACTGGTCAACCAGGGCACGGTCCGGTTCATCCGCCACGAAATATTGCGCCAACTGAAAACAGATATGATGAGCGCTGGCAGGACTCTTGGCTAAAATATCCAAAGCCTCTTCTGCTTCCTGCTCTCCGTCCCCTGCAATGCTTTGCCCTAAGAATATTTTATCACTGTTATCATGGCGCTTGTCGTTAAAATAAAATTCATAACTAAATTCATTACTCCCACGCGGCTTACCACGAAACCCCCATCCGGTCAGGATACGCGCCAGGGCAATGACATCATCTTGAGTATACCCACCGTTAACTCCCAAAGTATGTAATTCCATCAGCTCACGCGCATAATTTTCATTTAATCCACGCGACTTCTTGGGCCCAGCCCTCATGAAACTATTAGGATCCACATTTTGCCAATTGTCGAGATAAAAAAGCATGGCCGGATGTTTGGCTGTCGCTTCCAATAAATCACGGAAATGCCCCAAGGCATAAGGACGAATGGCTTCCCTCTCGTAATCTCCCACCCATAAATGGTCCAATCCCTTTTGGGCATAGACATTAAAATGATTATACCAAAAATCCACCATCACTTCCTGCAGCTGCCTGGGGCTTTCAATGGCGAGCATCAAACGGGCTTGAATGGCTTCACGCACAATGATTTGGGCTTTTTTACGCTGTTCTTTAACCAGATCAGGATCCGGCTTTACCCCATTGACCCTGGGAGGCGGGCCATATTCCTCAAATAATTCACTGGGATTAAGAGAATAGCTTGTCAGCTCATTGAGTTTTTCAGTAAGCTGGGATGGCTCTGCGATTGTTTCAGGAAATAATTGCTGATGGATATAGTTTTCAATCCCCATGGCATTAACACGCTCAATATCACCGGGGCGGGGACCAAATCCTAAACGATTAAGGACATGAAGGGCTTTTAATTGCGTGGGTATTTCCGCGGCTAATAATAGCGACGGCTGAACTAAAATCAGCATGCTTATGATGGTGGGCAAAAAAATTGTCTTCATTATCAACGAATGAAAATTAAAACCCGTAATGATGTGCAACCAGATCAGCAGTCTGATTATACTCTGCGTTGCCTGTTATTCCTGCCGCGAACGCATACGCCTCAACCAGTGATTTAACATCTACTTTCTTTTCGCCGCCACCCCGGCCGACATGACCTTCACCAATTCGGGTACTGGCACCTACTTCTACCTCTCCAGTGTCTGAAATATGAGTTTTTTCCCACTTAAGGGCCTTTTCGATCATTTTGGCAACCCGTTTTTTCAATTGGGCATTCTCTGAATTCACGTACCACTTTTCCGCGTATAAAACACCAAGGGTCTGATAGCTGACATCATACCCCCCTTTTTCCGGGTTATTGCCATCAGGTTTCTGAAAAGATAGGCCTGCTTTGACGTATTCTTCCGCATACTTTTCCCATTGGGAATTACCAGTAAGCTTGGCCGTCATCTGGTTGATCGCGGCGAAAACCCAATTGCGGTGACCAAAAGGCTTATTTTCTTTATCGCCTGATTTTTTCATTTTGATCATATAGTCCATGCCTTTGACAATATGCTTGGAAAAATCTTTGATAGTCGCACTGTATTTGGTGGGATCAGACTCTTTCATCAAGAGGGTCGCCCTTAAGGCGGCATCAAGGAACAGCGAGCTGCTATGGTAAAGATTACCTGAGCCGGCAAATGATCCATCTGGTTTTTGCTTACTAAATCCCCACTTGATCGTTTTGATACCCAGCGCCATCAAGGTTGGATCTGCAGACCCGGCAATGCTGGACTGAATAAAGTCGCCTCCCGCACGCTGCATCTCAATGAACCACTGGCTGCACTTGCCAGCCTCATAATCAGCATTCACACCGACGGCACCATTATGTGCGATTCCATGTAAACTGTTGTGGGCATAAACAGAGCGTTCTACAATTGGGTTTTGAAACAAACTACGCAAGCTATCTACGTCATCAGCATAGCTCAGTTGAACAGCGCAAGTTCCCAATGCTAATACTCCCCACATAATCCAGTTTCGAATTTTGAGCATAAGAAGTCCTTTTTAGAATTTTTGTTATAAACCTTGGGCCCGCAGGATGAGAATTACGATCGAAGCGCCTAAACAATAAAAGCCAAATAAATACCAGCGGCCACCCTCCAGCCAACTGGACAGCCATTTAAGGGCCAGGATGCCTGAAATAAAACTCAGCACCATGCCGATTAAACTGGGCAAAAATAATTTTACTATACTTTCATGGGCCACAGACGCGTGTTGCGCCTTTAAAAATCTTAACGCTTCCATCAAGATAATGGGTGGTGTCAAAATAACGGCAAGGGCAAAACTAAAATCCTCAATCTTTTTTTTCTCAAGGCCCAAAAGAAGCCCTGTGGATATTGTGGCCCCTGAGCGTGAAAATCCCCGAAAGGGCAGGCAGATCCCTTGCACCATTCCGATCAAACAAGCAGACATTAACCCAAGCGCGGTTTTCCCATTTAATGAATCTTCCTTCTTGAATCCCGTACAAAGGATCAAGGCGCCTGCCACCGCGAGCGAGGCTGAAATTAAAAGTAAATTACCGAAAAGCAATTCAATTTCGGCATGTGGAACGCCTTTTAGAAATATTTTTTCAATTAATACTTTTAAGAGCAGGCCTACAAAACCTGTTGCCAGGGTCGCTACCGCCATCCATTTTACAGATTCCCAAAAGACTTGTTGTGAAGAGAAAAAATTTGCTTTCCATGAACTCCAGAAAAAAACAATAACAGCCAGCATGGTGCCGGTGTGAAGCATGACTAAAAGAAGTGTCATCGCGGGTGTGGTCGGATCAAGCCCCATTAATTTCTCAGCGACAATAACATGCGCGGAGCTTGAGACCGGCAACAATTCCGTGGCCCCTTGAATAACGGCAAGGATAAGGATTTTCGGTATATCAATCATAAATTTGTAAGAAGTCCCTGGATTTCATCAGCAAATTTAGAATCTATTTCTTTTGCAGAAGACACCATGTCTTGACGGGCCACAACCACAGCCTCTTTTGCATTGAGCTTGTATTCGTTCGCAATGATAACAACCGCGGCTAATATCCCCTCAACCACCTGCTTTGTGTCCCCCTTATATCTAAGGCTATGCCGGAATATTTCATCCATCAGCATGCGGATAGTCGTGGGGGCTTCATGACGGACAAAAGGCCTGGAACGAAAACTCCCGAGCAATATGCCTTTGGCAATGACCGAAAGATCGCACCCTACATCAATGGAACTCTTTATCGTTTTATCAATGATCTTTGCGAGGTCTTGCTCCATTTCAATCCCGGACTCAAGACTGAAGGTCACAATATTAGGGACCTCATTAGCAATATTATACACCCTCACCTCTGTCCTATTGCAAGATTCCTTAATGGCCTTTGCAATATGAAATTTAAGACCTTTAAATGCCAATCTTTGGAAAGGATCCATTCTCTAATTATACATCAATTAAAAATAATTTTCATTATTCAACTCTTCTATTTCAAAATTAGTAACGAACGTTTAAACACACTTTAATGCCCCAATTTACCGTAAAATAATCTCCCACCAAAATACCCCCATGATCAAGGTACTTGTTCCAAATAATATTAAAAACCTTTCGATTGATGACCCAGGAGCCGTGAAGCACGAGTAATTTCTTTTTGATCTTTTGCTCATCAATGATTTCAACATGAAAAGGGAAAATCATTGTTTTCCTGACCCCGTGCATTTCTAAAACACCTTTGACTTTAAAGCCGTTGTCATCATGGATAATTTTATAGCCCTTAAAAATGATGTCGGGATATCTACGCGCGTTTAACAATCGTCTTGATCGCGCGATTTTATCGCACCATGAACAATTTGATACAATGCTCCGTACTTCTATTTTTAAATAAACCGATTGGACTGCCAAGGACTTCTCACCAAAGGTAATCCTTCCATTAAAGGCACGAAACTGTGCTTTATATTTGCCAATAACAGAATACGGGATTTCGCCCTCAATCTTCGTTTCCTGAGGACCAAAGGTAATAAGCTCTTGAGCGTAAGACTGCCCTATCCCCATTGTAAAAACGAGGCTCAAGGCATAAAAAATAAGCGTCAAAAATTTCATATGCGGTATGTATGCTTCTTGTGAACAAAAGGAGCTATCAAGACCCCTAAACTAATCTTAAACCATTGGCGGTTAGGGAACGTTGGGATAAGGCCCAAAGGAAGAAAGCGTAAGGCATTAAAATAGATTAACAGCCACATATACAATGGGTAATGCTTACGTAATTTTAAAATAGATTGTCCAATAGCAATGGGTTTTTGAAGAGATCCAAAAGAAAGACTGGGATGCGCGTACTCTAATCGATTGGTTTTAAAGACCTTAGCTCCCAGGATATGACTCCGGATTCCAAGGTCGATATCTTCATACGCTGCCAGCTCATCAAAAAATCCACCGAGTTTTTCCAAAACACTGCGTTTATATAAACAACAACGCGCGGCATAGGAATAGGGGTCTAAGTATTGATAGTAATGAGATCCTTCGCGGAGCCTGCCCTTGAGCGAAGCGAAGGGCTCAGGATGACAAGTAGGACAGAACGCTTTGCCCAGAGGCATGATGATATCAGGGGCAGGGTTTTTAAAGAATTCCAGGGCTTTTTGTAAAAAATCTTCCTGAGGCAATCTAGTATCATCATCAAGGAATAACACATACTCTCCTTTAGAAAATTCGATTGTTTTATTCCGTAAAGC
>Ga0206802_1021_pt1 | contig 38956 bp, 29 predicted proteins | sample Alteio_BWOrgCont_63_FD_152902 | JGI IMG/M metagenome (GOLD analysis project Ga0206802, IMG submission 152902) | Enriched cells from forest soil in Barre Woods Harvard Forest LTER site, Petersham, Massachusetts, United States -... | ecosystem: Environmental > Terrestrial > Soil > Temperate forest >... | reverse complement strand
TTTTATCAGGTCTTATAAAAACTTTATAAACTTTAAGAACTTTTAACTTTATGAACTTAGACTCAAAAATTCCGCCGGGCGAACTGGCAGACAAGTGGACACAATACCGTTCGACGGTTAAGCTTGTTAACCCTGCAAACAAACGTCACCTTGAAGTTATTGTAGTGGGTTCAGGACTTGCAGGCGCTTCAGCAGCGGCATCATTAGCCGAATTGGGATACACAGTAAAAGTATTTTGTTTTCAGGACAGTCCCCGTCGTGCACACAGTATAGCAGCACAGGGCGGTATTAACGCGGCTAAGAATTATGCCAACGACGGCGACAGCACTTTCCGTTTGTTTTACGATACTATTAAAGGAGGCGACTTCCGCGCACGTGAGGCTAACGTTTACCGTTTAGCGGAAGTAAGCGCTAATATTATTGACCAATGTGTTGCACAGGGTGTTCCCTTTGCACGTGAATATGGAGGATTGCTCGACACCCGCTCTTTTGGCGGTGTGCAGGTGTCGCGTACATTTTACGCACGCGGACAAACAGGGCAGCAGCTTTTATTGGGCGCATATAGCGCATTGAACAGGCAGATTGCCAGGAAGCAGGTGAAGATGTATAACCGCCACGAAATGTTAGACGTGGTTGTAATAGATGGTAAAGCACGTGGTATTATAGCTCGTAACCTAATTACCGGCGAAATTGAAAGGCACTTTGGCCATTCAGTATTGCTGGCATCGGGTGGATATGGTAACGTGTTCTATCTCTCTACCAATGCAATGGGCTCGAATGTAACTGCTAGCTGGAAAGCATATAAGAAAGGCGCTTTCTTCGGCAACCCTTGCTTTACACAAATTCACCCTACATGTATTCCTATTTCTGGCGACCACCAGTCGAAGCTTACGCTTATGTCGGAATCGCTGCGTAACGACGGACGTGTATGGGTTCCTAAAAAACAAAACGACCCTCGTAGCCCGAAAGATATTCCGGAAGACGAAAGAGATTATTTCCTTGAAAGGCGTTACCCTGCCTTTGGTAACCTTGTTCCGCGCGATGTGGCATCGAGGGCTATTAAAGAAAGGTGCGATGCAGGTTATGGAGTAGGTACCTCCAAGCAAGCTGCTTACCTCGACTTTGCAGATTCTATTAAGAGGTTAGGCGAAAATGTAGTGAGCGCTAAATACGGCAACCTGTTTGAAATGTATGAGAAGATAACAGGCGAGAACCCATATAAAGTGCCTATGCGTATTTATCCTGCTATACACTATACAATGGGTGGCCTTTGGGTTGACTATAACCTGATGACAACCGTTCCGGGCATGTATGCGCTTGGCGAATGTAACTTCTCCGACCACGGCGCTAACCGCCTGGGTGCATCCGCGCTTATGCAAGGTTTGGCTGATGGTTATTTTGTAATACCATATACGTTGGGCGATTACCTTGCTAAAGAAATTGGTACCAAGGCAATATCTACCGACCACCCCGCATTTGTTGAAGCAGAAAAAGGTGTTCGTGAACAGATACAGAAATTGTTGTCAGTAAAAGGTAAAACATCGGTAGAGCATTTCCACAAAAAACTTGGCAAGATAATGTGGAACAATTGCGGAATGGCTCGTAACGAAAAAGGCCTCACCGAAGCTAAAGCTGCTGTCAGGGCATTGCGCGAGGAGTTTTGGAAAGATGTGCGTGTAATGGGCACAGCCGATGAGTTTAACCCCGACCTTGAAAAAGCGGGCCGTGTAGCTGACTTTATGGAATTAGGCGAGTTGATGATTGATGATGCGTTAAACCGCAGAGAATCATGCGGCGGGCACTTCCGTGAAGAATCGCAAACAGAAGAAGGCGAAGCAAAACGCGATGACGATAAATTCGCTTATGTAGCTGCCTGGGAATTTAAAGGAGTAGGTACACCAGCCGAGCTTCATAAGGAAGAGTTGAAATTTGATACAGTGCATTTAGCACAGCGGAGTTATAAGTAAGTTTTAGAGTTAATTTTATAATCACACAGCGCCCATCCCTCGCTGCGTAATCTTCTACCCCATGAAAAAGAAGATAGAGTCGGCATCGACTAACCAGGGTATACCTGTGTCTATTTCTATTGGCCCAACGCTTGAAGCTGAGGGCATAAGAGAGAAACAAATCGTCAACCTTCCAAGGTTGTTGTATATCTGCTTCCTTGCTATCCTTAATGCCTTATTGGTCGGTGTAATTGCCAAGATAATGGTCGAGCTTATAAGCCTGGTAACAGGTATAGCTTTCTTTGGAACTATTAAAGGAGGTGACGTTTCTCCCGTAGGCAATCATTTAGGAATATGGGTGATATTCGTACCGGTTATTGGGGGAATATTAGTTGGTTTTATGGCGCGATATGGTTCTAAAGCTATTCGCGGCCATGGTATACCCGAAGCTATGGAGCAGGTGCTGACGAACGACAGTAAAATAAAGCCTATTGTTACTTTATTAAAACCACTTTCTGCCGCTATATCAATAGGCACTGGTGGACCATTTGGCGCAGAGGGCCCGATCATTGCAGCTGGAGGAGCCTTCGGTTCGCTTATAGGGCAGATACTAAAGATAACTGCTTACGAAAGAAAGATACTACTCACCGCCGGGGCAACAGCCGGTATGGCTGCCATTTTCGGTAGCCCGGTAGCTGCCATTGCACTTGCCATTGAGCTTTTACTTTTTGAATTCTCTCCCCGTTCTATCATACCTGTGGCATTGGCTTGTATTACAGGGGCTGCCATGCATATACTGTTCTTTGGTTACCTCCCCATGTTCACCATGCCATTCGTTCCTGCGCCCGGTATATTGCAGTTAGTGGTGTATGTGTTTATAGGTGCATTAGTTGGCGTGTTTTCTGTAGGTGTTACCAAGCTTGTCTATGCTATTGAAGATGGTTTTGAAAAACTACCCATTAACTGGATGTGGTGGCCAGCAATCGGCGCTATTGTAGTAGGTGTAGTTGGTTATTTTGCACCAGCTACTATGGGAGTAGGGTACAGCAATATAAGCGGAGTATTAAGCGGTTCGCTTACTATAGAAGTATTACTGACGCTCTGCGTCCTTAAATTTATTTCATGGTCAATTTCATTGGGAAGTGGCACTTCGGGTGGAACCCTGGCGCCTTTGTTTACTATAGGCGGAGCACTAGGCGCGCTGATTTCAATTGGTATTAATATACTCTTCCCTCAACTCGGGTTAAGCGCTTCTATAGCGGGGCTTATAGGTATGGCAGCTATGTTCTCTGGTGCGTCAAGGGCATTTCTTACCGCTGTTATTTTCTCATTAGAGACAACCCAGCAACCTCATTTATTGTTGCCCCTTTTAGGCGGGTGCACTGCGGCTTACTGTATTTCGTTTGTCATGATGCGTGGTACTATTATGACAGAGAAGATTGCGCGCCGCGGTATTAACACACCCGATTCATATTTACCTGATGTGCTGAATAGCTTTTCAGTAAAGGATGTATTGAACGAAGAAGTAAGTGTGCTTAGTGTGAATGACACCGTTGCGCAGGCCCGCGATTTTATAAATGAACCCGGAGCTAAAAATTTCCATGTTGCTTTTGCGGTAGTTGATGAGAAGGATGATGATAAGCTGGCGGGTGTTATCACGACACAAGACATACTCGATACTACGCATAAGGGAGAGGAGAAACTATCTGCATTGGTAAAGGGTAGGACTATAACAGTGCAGGAAGACGATAACCTGCATAAGGCTATTGACAAGATGATTGCCCATAACACTGATTTGTTACCCGTTGTAAGTAAAGAAGACCACAATCACCTGGTAGGTGTACTAACCTACCGTGAAATATTGAAAGCCTATGAATTAAAGCGTAAGCAGGAAGAGGATAGGGATGTGGCTATCTCTATGAGGAAGAAAGGCATTCGCATACTTGTAAAGGGGCGTAGGATGCTGAAAAGATAGTATTGCTGCATAAGCATTACCTTTGCTTTATGAACAGCATGGCAGATTTAATAGAACACGTAAAAACCCAGGGACACTTTATACATGACCATCCCAAGGTTGTGTTCGATAACCTGACTGAAAAGTTCCATCACTTTGTGGCCAATCTGAAGCAAGAGGGCAGGGACGACAAAGCAGCTTTCCAGCTATTGGTAGATGCTACTTTTCATGGCAAGCACCTTACCCATGAAGAAAAGATACAGATTGAAAACCAGCTAAAAGACTCATTGAAAACCGTCGGGCTTATTTCGCTGACTATATTGCCTGGCGGAAGCCTGTTCTTTATTCTTTCCAGCTTTTTAAAGCTGAACAGATACATTATACCCTCCGTGTTCCTGAAGGGATAAAAGCAATAGTATCGATTTAGATTAGTGGCCCATTTCAGACATGAAGCGTATGCGCATTAAGCGTATATCCTCTTCTGAATAGTCTGTAGTGCCGAGTTCTGCTAATGCATCGTCCAGTGAGTCAGAGGTAGCAGAGCGGAAGTAATCAAATACTTCATCCTGCCTTTCTTCATCAATCACTTCATCAATATAGTAGCTTATATCTACCTTGGTACCTGAAGAGACAATAGTTTCAATCTCTTGTAATAGGGCAGGCAAGGTAAGTCCCTTGCCTTTGGCCATATTTTCAAGGTCAACCTTGCGGTCGATACTCTGGATAATATAAACCTTCAAGCCTGACTTATTTACTACTGATTTAACTACTATATCCTGCGGGCGTTCAATCTCATTCTCTTCCACATACTTAGCTATAAGTTCAACAAAAGCCTTGCCGAACTTCTCTGCCTTATTTACACCAACGCCCGTAATGCGCGCCATTTCCTCAAGGTTAATTGGGTAATGGGTTGCCATTTCCTCTAACGATGTTTCCTGGAACACCACGAAAGGAGGCAATTTCATCTTAGTAGCGGTCGATTTACAAAGGTCCTTCAGCAAAGCATATAGAGTTGTATCAGCTGCGCCTCCGCCTTTCTGGCTGGCTGCCAACATAATTTCCTCTTCCTCATCATCTTGTGCTGCATAATCGTGGTCCTTGGTAAGCATTATAGAATGAGGCTTCTTAAGGAAGGCCTTTCCGGCTGGGCTCAGTCTCAACACTCCATAAGTTTCAATATCCTTAATGAGGAAGTCCATAACCAGAGCCTGGCGTATAACAGCATTCCAGAATTTTTCTTCCTTGCCGTCATCTGTACCTTCGCCGAATATCTCAAGCTTATCGTGCTTATACGATTTAACCGCTGTGCTGAGATTACCGGTCAGCACATCAACAATATGTTTGGCTTTAAATTTCTCTTTGGTCTCCTGAACACATTCCAGCAATAGTTCAAGGTCTTCTTTACCTTCGAATTTAGTCTTGGGATGCAGGCAGTTATCGCAGTTGTCGCAATTTTCCTGGTTATAGGTTTCGCCAAAATAGTGCAGCAGCATTTTCCTGCGGCAAACAGAAGATTCAGCAAAAGCAATGGTTTCCTGTATAAGTTGCTTGCCTATTTCCTGCTCGGCAACAGGCTTATCTTTCAAAAATTTCTCTAATTTCCTTACATCATCATAGCTATAGAAGGTTACACACCTTCCTTCACCACCGTCGCGGCCTGCACGGCCTGTTTCCTGGTAGTAGCTTTCAAGGCTCTTCGGAATATCGTAGTGTATTACAAAACGAACGTCCGGTTTATCAATACCCATACCAAAAGCAATGGTTGCCACCATTACATCAATGTCTTCCATCAAAAACCTGTCCTGGGTCTGGTCGCGGGTAGGTTTATCCATACCGGCATGGTACGGCATGGCTTTAACACCATTCACCTGCAGCATCTGGGCTATTTCCTCTACCTTTTTACGGCTAAGGCAATAAACTATACCCGATTTACCCTGGTGCTGGCGTATAAACTTTATAATTTCTTTGGCTGCGTTCTGCTTGGTCCTTACTTCATAATAAAGATTGGCCCGGTTAAATGAAGATTTGAATACCAGGGCATCCTGTATATCCAGGTTCTTCATAATATCTTCCTGCACCTTAGGGGTAGCTGTAGCCGTAAGGGCTATAATAGGCACGCGGCCAATCTGTTCAATTAAAGGCCTCAGGCGGCGGTATTCAGGGCGGAAATCGTGTCCCCATTCCGAAATACAGTGAACTTCATCTATAGCGAAGAAGGAAATCTTAATCTTTTTAAAGAAAGCCACGTTCAGGTCCTTAGCCAATGACTCGGGGGCTACGTATAATAACTTGGTATCGCCCCGTATAACTTCTTCTTTTACCTTATTTATCTGTGATTTTGAGAGCGATGAATTAAGGAAGTGGGCGATATCGTTACGGCCGCCAAAGGTGCGCAGCACGTCTACCTGGTTCTTCATAAGGGCTATTAGCGGAGATACTACTATGGCAACGCCATCGCTTAACAGGGCAGGTAACTGATAACAAAGTGACTTACCGCCACCCGTCGGCATAATAACAAAGGTATCTTTGCCGTTAAGTACATTCTTAATAATCTCTTCCTGTTGATCCTTGAACTTCGAAAACCCGAAAAACTTCTTCAAATAATCCTGTAGCGAGGTATCCTTGGCAATCGCCGTTCCCATATTTTGTATTTTTGTAGCGTAAATATAATAAAAAGAAAGCATATAACAAGGTAGAAAAGAGATGAGTTAACGTTTTTCTATAATCATTTGCCATATTTTGAGGACAAACAAGGAAATTATAAGTGCTGCAACACGCACATTACGTATTGAAGCCGAATCAGTGGCCCATTTAATTGGGTTTCTTAACGCCCAATTTGCAGAGTGCGTAAAGATGATTTATGCCTCGAAAGGCAGGGTGGTTATAACCGGCATAGGCAAAAGCGCCATTATAGCCAATAAGATAGTGGCTACCCTTAATTCTACCGGCACACCTGCCATATTTATGCATGCAGGAGACGCTATACATGGCGATTTGGGCATTATACAGAAGAATGATGTGGTTATAGTGGTTTCGAAAAGCGGCAGTACACCCGAGATAAAAGTGCTGGTGCCATTATTGAAGCAATCGAGCAATAAGCTGGTGGCCATTGTAGGCAATACCGACTCTTACCTTGCAAAGCAGTCTGACTTTATATTGAACAGCACCGTAGAAAAGGAAGCCTGCCCTAATAACCTGGCCCCAACATCAAGTACTACAGCCCAATTGGCTATGGGCGATGCATTAGCGGTTTGCCTGCTTGAGATGCGTAACTTTTCCAGTGAAGACTTTGCCCGTTTCCACCCGGGAGGTACATTGGGCAAGAAGCTTTACCTGAGGGTATCGGATATATATGTAAAGAACGAAGTACCCAAAGTGAAGATTACCGATAACCTTAAGACTGTTATACTCGAAATGTCATCGAAGCGATTGGGCGCTACTGCTGTGCTCGATGGCGATAAGCTTGCAGGTGTAATAACTGACGGTGACCTTCGCCGGATGATGGAGAAATCGGAAACATTGAAAGGCATTACTGCAAAAGATATAATGACGAAGAAGCCCAAGACTGTAAGCGCCGATACTATGGCTACTGATGCGCTTCAGGTAATGCAGTCGTTTAAAATAACCCAGCTTTTAGTTACCCGCAATAAGAAATACCTTGGCATAGTTCATCTCCACGACTTTATAAAAGAAGGCATATTATAATGCAATTGAAAACAAGAGTAGTTGTTCTGTGTTCCCTGTTTTTCTTGCCACTGGTTGCTTTAAAAGCAATGCCTATTGATAGTATCAAGCACAATAAACCGGCTAACGATACTACAGTACAGCATATTGTAACCAACATATATACCGAGAGCATGCTGGAGCCGGGCAATATATGGAGGACGGGAAACTGGACCACCGATTCTACCTTAAATAAGCTGGAACAATATACCCAACGTTACAGCCTTGGTAATCCGGGATTGCCGCTTGTACCGGTGGTGTTTAATAGTGCCCCAAGCCCGTTGGGTTTCTTTTATGGGAAAGATTACCTGACCGATTATTTCTATTCCGATTCAAGTATCCGGTATTATAATACCCGCGCGCCTTACCTCAATTTCTTTTACGTAAGCGACCCGCAGATACACCAGTACCTCGACCTTGTGCTAACACAAAATATTACCAAAAAGCTGAATGCAGCCATTACCTTTAAGCGCATAAGGTCGGAAGGGGCATTCCTTAACCAGGGCAGTAACGATAACCAGCTTACCGTGAATATTAATTACCAGGGTAAACGGTACCTGCTGCTGGCCGATTGTATATACAACATATTTAAGGTTGACCAGAACGGGGGAGTACAGGCCGACACTGACTTCGCAAACCCCGACTATATAGGACAAAGGCAAACGGTACCTGTCTACCTATCAACTGCACGTACTACCATGCAGGGAACCTCACTTCACCTAAGGCAGTTCTATTTCTTTGGTTATAAAAGCGGCGACACCGGCAAACTGAACCCTGCCTTCTATATATCGCATACACTGAAAGTGGCAGGCCATTCCAACCTTTATAACGACCAAACCATCAGCCAGGATTCAGCAGGATTCTATCCTCATTTTTACCACGACAGCGCTGCCAGTTATGACTCGTTGAGATATACCGAAGTCGATAATGATATATCTATAGGCTCAGGCAAAGCATGGGATAAGGTAATGAGATGGGAGGCAGGCGCCACATACCAATGGATACATTTCAGGGATTATTCGGCATGGGCGGGAAACAATGCTACACCTGTTTTTAATAATACCGATACCATTATCACAAACCTTATGTTGCATGCGCGCGTCTATAATACTTTTGCTAATGGCAAGTTACTGGCTGATGTTTCAGGCTCGGAAATTGTCGCGGGCACACAAGCAGGCGATGTGCAAGCCAATGCCACACTAGGTTATAAGCTCGATTCATTGCGGGTTGTAACGTTGCATGGCTCATACTCATACCAGACTCCTGCACTTATATACGACCTTTACTATGGCAATAACCTCGATTGGTACAACCGGTTTAATAAAATAACCACCACCTCGGCTTCGATAAACTATGCTGATGCCAAATGGCATTTAATGCTGGGCGGCGAGGCTACACAAATAACTAACTATACTTACTTTGACGCTGTTGCAACGCCTCAGCAATTTCCCGGTGCTATTAATGTGCTGAAGGCTTTTATTGAAAAGGATTTTAATGTTGGCAAATGGCACGTTAGCTTTAAAGAGATTTACCAGAACGTACCCGATTATGAACCTATCCGCCTGCCCCAGTTTGTGTCGGAGAATTCATTGTACTACGAGAACTGGCTCTTCCATCATGCTATGTTGTTACGAATTGGGGTTAATGTGTATTATAACACTGCTTTTTATGTGTATGCCTATATGCCTGTTACCGACCAATACTATATACAGAACAATACACAGCTCGGAGGCTACGCTTACCTCGATCCATTCCTTTCTTTCCGCATTAAGACTTTCAGGTTCTTTATCAAAATGGAGAATATAACTTCGAACCTGATTCAAACGGGTACCTTTTATGGCTATGCTCTTAATTATCCTATGCCTGACAGGGTGCTTCGCTTTGGCATTAACTGGGATTTCTGGAATTAGTTTTTCAGGGGTAAGGAGTAAGTCGTAAGGGATAAGTATCTTTTGTGTCAGGCTGAGCCTGTCGAAGCCCTTTTTTCAACACAGAGACACTGAGCGCACAGAGTTATACGGAGAATTTATTCCGCGCAAAGACGCTAAGTTTTTAACCGCAAAGAACGCAGAGAAACAGCCCATGCCTTCGCTAAAGCTATGGCAGGCAATGCGCAAAGTGCCGCAGAGTAATTACTTACTCCTTATTCCTTACCCCTGCGCCTCTAAGGTATCAATGGAATAACAATGCATAAACAATGTAATTATCAATAAAAAGCCATTGATATTGAATTTGAATGTGGCTGAAAACCAATAACAACTATTGATAATATCAATGAAAATCATTTTAAATTCTTCACCACTAAGACACGGAGAGCACTAAGTTCCACTAAGCAGTCAGCCTGAGCCTGCCTGCCCTGAATTTGCTTCATGGGTCGAAGGCCTCTCGCAAAGACGCTAAGCCGCAAAGATTTTTTACCACAAAGTGCACAAAGTTAACAGCCGCACAAAGTGCACAAAGATTTTAACCTAAATCTTAGCCTCAACCTATTTCATATTTCAAAGAACTTTTACTTATTACTTTATGCTTTAAACCAGGCATACCTTACCTTCCCCACGACAAATTTTGGCGGTTTCCGCCATTTTTTGGCGGTTTTTGGCATGTTTTTATTTTTTTATCAGTCAGTCTTTAAATAAGGTTGCCCTATTTCCTTGAATGGCATCTTGCGTAATTATGAATTTTAATTGTTGAATTCTGAATGGTAAGTGGTTACTATTTCAATTACAAAGTAACTAAAATGTTTATTAATAATAAACAAAAAGGTGAAATAGTTTTCAATAACCCCAAAACCTACCCCTAAAAATTAAGATATGGTTTTGGGCTCGCGAACACCTTAAACTTAAAATTAGCTAACTGGTGAGCACTACCACGGTGCACCTTAGGTAAAGGTCGGATATGGATACAAATTGAAATTACACCCGCCGACTACCATGTTATTCATATCTGCAACTCTTTCTTCGGCGGGCAGGTTATGGGTGGGTTATTTTCTGCTACAAACATATCACCCTATGGGTTCAATCATTCAGCCTAGAGCTAATAAGCAACCGTTGCCCAAAAACCTATGCCTCCTGTAGCAGGAAGTTTTTCCCAGGTGTCTTCTGCGGCTTTTCGGCCATAACTTTTGCTACCCAAAAAGCCGTCATAAAACAACAGGTGATAGTGGTTGTCCTTGTCAACGGCATTTTCATTTTTACTAAGTTGTATTAATTCCAGGCCAAGCATAACATCATGATTGATGTAAATAGAACTGTCTTTTAAATCTATTGTCAAGGTGCCATATTTTTTACCGGGTACCAGGTAGAGCGGCTTTTTAAGTATCGATTTTCCTATTTCACCGTCATTATATTCATAAATGTTTACCTGGAACATTACACTATCGTAAGTGTTTTCCCTCAAATTAAAATTTACATTTTCAATCAGCCCGGGGTTATCTTCCCTGTACTTTAATACTACACCAAGTTCAGTGCCCAGCATTTTAGAGTTGAAACCTGAACATACTATTCCGCCATCGTAAGTATTGCCCAATACTTTAGTTTTAGTGTAATGAGCCTTTACTTCCACAATGCCTAACGATTGCGATTCAGGGAAAAGCTCAAAGGTTTGAGTAGAAGACAGATTTCGTTGCCTGAGTTCACGAATGGTAATATTGTAATTACTATATCCTATTATTGAAAACCGAAGTGTATCGGTCGGTGCAAGCTTTGAAATATCGAAAGTAAAATGGCCGTTTAAATCGCTTACCGTGCCAACACCCTTATTTAAAATACCAATGCCCACATAGGCAATAGGCTTTTGGGTATTTGAGTCTAATACATTGCCTGTTATTACCTGTGCAAAACAAGTAGCTGGCAGTATAAGCGGAAGAAAATATAATATCCTATTTAGTATCATTTTAATGAGGTGTGCTAAAACAATAACGAGATGGGGTAGGGGATATTTTTTGTAACCGTATTATATATCAGTATTCAGGATAGGCCAATAACAAGATAAGTCTATAAGTAGAACTCAATTAGCAGTACTGTCGTTTTGCAGTACTCCGGCAGAATCCAACTTATCATAATCAATATTGTATTTCTGAATGAAGCTATCAACCACGTTAACAAATTTTTCATTTTGTTCTTTAAGGTCAGTAGCTTTTTTTCTTAATGCTACAAATGCATTCTTTTGTTCAGGTGTCGCATTATCTACTCCGGTTTTTAGCATACTTAAAATCCAGGGAACTACATCTTGAATCATTTTTTTGGAATCTCCAAGAAGGTTAATTGCCAAAAATTTTATTTTAATACTATCATCCTTTTCAGGCAAAGATGAAATAAGGGTTATGGATGAATCTAAGGAACGTAATGACAGATTATACATATTGTTATACTTTAACTCTATAGTATCAGCAACTTTGTTATGGATATCTACATTGCCCGAAGTTATATCGTATAAAAGAGTATGAATCAACAAATTCACTTTATCAGTAGATACTTTTAAATCTTTAAGTAAAAAGATAACATAATCCTGATAAACAATTATTGTTTCCTCCTCTTTCTGAACCATTACAGGTAGTAAAGATGGGTTCTGAACTTGTTTCTGATCCAGCATATTTTGAATTGCTGAGAACCAAATCCTCTGTGTTACCTTATTAACTCCATGCTTTGTTGCACTATCATATATTTCGTGCATTTTCCCCAATTGTTCATTCCAGTAAAGAGCAATAGCATCAATTCCTCCTTCTGTTTCTCCCCATTTCTTTCTGATACTATCATTAGCCTTTCTTGCATAAAGTTCGGTAATATCAAAATGCCCTTGCTCATGGCGCAATAATTCCCTACTTGCAGATTCACTTAAGCTATCATTCTTAACCCAAGAATTATCTGGCCACATTGCCGCAAAAATAATTGCAGGAGGGTAGTTAAATGCCCCATTACTTTTGTAATGCAAGCCGCACGACGTAGTGGCCGACATATCTGAAGTCTTATCAGGTACTCCCTGAAAGTCACTCCACGTAAGGCTACGCCATGTTACTTCATTCCTGGATACCAAGTAAATTAAAATTAGTTTATCAGGTATAAAGAGTAGTAACACATTAATAATTAAAAGAGATACCAGGGTAATTCTTTTCACATTTATTTTTTCATCAGAATCTTTCCACGCGCGTTTGGTTACTAACGAGGCAAGAAGGAGAAAAACTACAGTTACTAAAATGTTATAATAAACGTAATACATTTTATTAAGCAATAAGGCGAATAGAATTGCTATTGTAAAGGCTACTAACGCTGCTCTCCATCTACCTTTAACCATCTTTATTACTGCACTTATTAGATGAATAAGAACATAGATGAGGGGAATAAAAACCAATATACTTAAAGACCCGGGCCAACCCATCATCTTGAAAAGTAAATGGAGCCCGATTGTTAGCACAAGAAAAATAAGAATGTGGCGTATCTGTTTAAATGTCAAGTGATGTGGTTTATTTAAATCTGATATAATTATACTTTTTATTTAGCCTGCCCTTTAGGTAGTAATAGAGTTTTACGTCTCCCTCTTCTTTTTCTTAGCCGCAGGGAAAAGGACATTATTTAAAATGAGCCTGTAGCCGGGTGAGTTAGGGTGAAGGGAAAGGTCAGTAGGAGGGTCGCCAACACGGTGCTGGTAACATTCCGGGTCGTGGCCGCCATAAAAGGTCCATGTGCCTTTGCCAAAGTCGCCATGTATGTATTTTGCTTCATGGGCGCCTTTGTTTTCTCCCATAATAATCACAGCCGATTTAATATAATCTTCGTTGAATGATGTTGTCTGTCCCCAGAAACCTTTTATCACTTTGGTATGGTCCTGGCAAAGCATGGTAGGCACAGGGTCCCACTTGGCAGAGAAATCGAACAGGGTGAAAAAGTCATTCTCTTGCGTAATGCCATACTTCTGTGCACGGTAGGGTGAGGTATCTATATTCGACTTTGCATATTCATACGCGTTAAGGCTTAAGGTAAAATTGTCGAATGCAAAGCAGTTGGCAAAATTCAGTTTCTTGTTGCAATTTGGGTCTGCGGGGTCGCCATCAAAAGGGGTTTGGCAAATGTCTACACCTTCTGCTGCCAGGGCAATGTCGTATGAGTCAGGCGCGGAGCACATGGCAAATAAAAAGCCTCCGCCTGCAACAAAGTCGCGGATTTTCTGCGCCACTGCCAGTTTCATCTGCGATACTTTCGCGAAGCCCAGTTCTTTCGCCATGGCCTCTTGTGTCTTCACATCATCCATGTACCATTGCGCGCCGCCAAAAGCGCCGTAGAATTTTCCATACTGCCCGGTAAAATCTTCGTGGTGCAGGTGCAGCCAGTCGTACTTAGGCAAATCGCCATTAATTATTTCTTTATCGTAAATAATGTCGTAAGGTATTTCGGCGTATGTAAGCGCAAGGGTAACGGCATCGTCCCATGGCAATTTATTTTTCGGGGAGTAAACGGCAATGCGGGGTGGTTTTTCCAGTTTCACGGCATCCATATTCACTGCAGGGTCGGCTATCTGTTGCAAAATGCTGGCTTCCTGTTCATCGGCAATCAGTTCAAATTTCACATTGCGCACCTTACATTCATTTTCAAAAAGTGTGGCATCGGGAAAAGTAAAACTACCGCCACGGTAATTCAACAGCCATTCAACACCTATGCCATTCTTCAATGCCATATAAGCAATGCCATACGCTTTCAGGCAGTTGGTCTGGGTTTCATCCATGGGTATGAAAATGAAAGTGGCCCTTGCCTGCACAAGCAGTAAGAGCGGGAAAACTATTGCAAAAAACTTCTTCTTCATGGATACCCACAAATTTAGCAAATTCTGCCTGATATAGGGGATAGGATGCCCTCGGTGGGGTGTTAATTTGTGTTAACAGGCTAGTAACCCATAAAAATTACCGTTTACTTAGAGATTCCTCTCCGCCAGTTGGCGGATCGGAATGACAATTTCAGCATTGACATATAATGAATTGGAGCAGTGTCGAACATGCTCCAATTCAAAGATAATATGCGCAATTTATTGTCATTCCGAACGCAGTGAGGAATCTCTGCAAAGTTCTTTCGCTCTCTTTCTCCGCTCTCTTTCTATTTTAGAACGGGCCTTCTTCAATATCGTTCTTGGCGTCGTCCCAGTTCTTGGAAGGCATAATCCTCGATTGAGGCTCATCAAATGAATCGGCCCTGTAAGTTTGGAAATCACCTGCCGATGGTTCATAGTCTTCGAACTTGGCAAATTCTTTCTTGAAGCGGACATGTACATTATCGAGCGCGCCATTACGGTGCTTGGCTATAATAATTTCTGCGGTATCGGGTGGCAGGTCATCTTGTCCGCCTTCTGCCATTCCATAATAATCTTGCCGGTAAACGAAGAGTACCATATCGGCATCCTGCTCAATAGCGCCCGATTCACGAAGGTCGGAAAGCTGTGGCCTTTTTGCTCCACCGCGTTGCTCAACGGCACGGCTAAGCTGCGATAGTGCTATAATTGGTAAGTTCAATTCTTTTGCCAAACTCTTCAATGCGCGTGATATGGAACTTATTTCCTGCTCACGGTTGCTGCCCCTGCCTTCCAGGCCGCTGGTCATAAGCTGCAGGTAGTCGATGACAATCATCTGTATATTATGATTTTCTTTCAGCCTTCGAGCCTTGGCCCTCAATTCAAAAACCGAGAGCGCGGCAGTGTCGTCAATAAATATAGGCGCTTCAGAAAGCTCGGCAACTTTCGCCGTAAGTTGTGCGAATTCATAATCTTCCAATTGTCCCCTTCTCAGCTTCTCCATGCCCAGTTCTGTTTCACTGGCCATTAAACGTTGTGCCAGCTGCAGGTTCGACATTTCAAGCGAGAACACGGCGACAGGAATATTGTTACGTATAGCAGCGTTCGACGCGAAGGTGAGCGCCAATGCTGTTTTACCCATACTGGGGCGGGCAGCCAGGATAACAAGGTCGGAGTTTTGCCAACCCGATGTAATACGGTCGAGGTGGGTGAACCCGCTGGGAACACCGGTAAGCCCTTTGCGTGTACGGGCAGCCTCAACCTGCTTAATAGCTTCGTGTATAAGCGTGCCTGCTTTTTTCGGGTCCTTTTTTATATTTTCATCGGCAATAGAGAAAAGCCTTTTCTCAGCCGAGTCGAGCAGTTCAAATACATCAAGGGAGTCATCGTATGAATGCTCAATGGTTTCCGATGAGAAGCTGATGAGCTCGCGCTGAATATATTTCTGCAATACAATACGCGCGTGGTATTCTATGTTTGCCGACGACGCGATTTTACTGGTGAGCTGCGATATGTAATATGCCCCTCCTACAGATTCCAGTTCTTCGTTTTTTTTCAGCTCATTGGTTACCGTTAAAATGTCAATCGGTTCAGAGCGTTCGAACAAGCGGCGTATGGCAGCGAATATTTTTTTGTGGCTTTCTTTATAAAAAACTTCTTCACGTAAAATATCAATGACACTGGTTAAGGCTTCCTTTTCCAGCATAAGTGCTCCGAGCACTGCTTCTTCAAGCTCGGCGGCCTGTGGGGGCATTTTGCCCATCTCCAGCTCAACAAAATTAAGGGCGGAGTTAGTTGTACGTTTGTTTTGGTTTTTCGCGTTCCTCATTTACTATCTTTTCCTGTAGTTAAAATTTTTTGGGAAGCCAAAAGTATTAAAATACACTTCGGTACCCCCCACTATTTTATTAACAATTTTAAAGTGCTGAATTAACAAAAAAACCTGCCCCTCCTTTAATCGCTGAATTATTCGTAAATTTAGTCAATGATTCGAAAAATTCCTATAACAATATTTATTTTTATTTTATTTTTTTCCTGCAAGAAAGATAATAATGTGGGTTACCCAACAGTTTCAATTCTTGCCCCTGCAGCGTTAACTACTTTTAATGTATTTGATACTGTAACGATAAAGGCCAGCGCAAGTGATGCTTCGAAACTGCAATCGGTACAGGTTTATGTAATAAACAGCCAGAACACGCCCGTTCTCCCATCTTACTCTGTTCCCATTACAGGCAGCAGCATGACATTCTCTGTTCCTTACATATTAAATAACATACACCTTGCCAGCGGAACATACAATATTGTGGTGGATGCCTATAACGGTACTAACGATACCAAGGCCTACCAGCAGATTTACATTGACGCTGTGCCAACGGTGAGGGAAGCCGTGTATGCTATTACCCGCAACCACAGTGGTATACATTTATGGAAGCTCGATTCTGTATTTAATGTTACCCTGAGTGCCACACAAGGTGGCGATTATGCCTCGTCGGATATAAGTGCGTATTACCAGCAGCTTTACATATCGGCAGCCGATTCGGGCAATGTAACGGCTTATGCAGTACCTGCAGGCTCGCAAATATGGACGGTGCCGGGAATAATTTCTTCTACTCCCTATTTTACCAATGTATATGCTTATGGAGATGCTGTGTATGCTTCTTATTATAACGACTATGTGAAATATTATAACAATGCAGGCGCCATACAGAGTAATACAGCCACAGCAACGGGCTACTATCCTATAAAGACTTGCATTTGGAGCAATTACTTATTTGTGGAAGAAAAATATATAAGCTCCACCATACGCAACCTGGTGTTGTTTTATGCAGCAACGGGAGGAGCATACCAGCAGAGCAACTTGCCCGGCCCTGTAGTTGCCATGTATGGAATGGATTATAATGATGTGTTTGTTTTTGGGAACACAAATTCAGGAACCGGATATTTGCAACAGTATAATATATCTGGCAACCTTTTCTATTCACCTGTTGTTATGCCATCGGCTAAAATACTTTCAGTAGCACAGATTGATACCCAGACTTATTTAGTGGGATTCGATAACGGAAGCATATACTTATATACATACAATCCGAATAGCATTGCACCTTATATAAATGGCATTACAGCTTCGCACCTGCAATACGATGTGGCCAATAACATGATTATTGCTTCATCGGGCACATCGGTTTACGAATATAATTACAGTACGTTGGGGCTGGTACACACAGCTAACCTTGGTGACAGTGTACTGAACATACACGTATTATACAATCACTAGGTTAACATAAATGGAACACGGATAAAACGGATTAGACGGATATCCACGGATTAAATCCGTAATAGCAATGTTCTGTTAAAATAAATAGAAGAAACTTAATTAGACCCGTGCACTTTTAAAGAATCAATTGACCTCTTGTAGTCCTGGTAGGAGAGGGTTTTGTATTTGTTCTCGGCAAAGTATTTCAATATTACTTTCAGGTCGTCGGTTGAAAGATAACCGGGCGCCATAGAAAGGCGGTTGAATTTTTCATCGAGATACACTGTGGTAGGGTACGACATTTTTCCGTCGAGCAATGAATAGGCCAACTCGTTCACCGAATTTCTTCCCTGGCCGGGGTTAACAAAAATGTGGTTGTTAAAGTGAAAGGTATCGTTTGTCTCTGCGTCCAGGCGAACCGCGTAAAAATTTTTGTTCATGTATTCTATCAGGTCCTTATCGGTATAGGTGGTAGCATCCATACGTTTGCACCATCCGCACCATGAAGTAAACACATCAATAAATATTTTTTTAGGGTGAATTTTGTTCTGTGCCACAGCCTGGTCAAACGACATCCAGTTAATCTGTTCTGTAGCTTGCGGCACCGGGGTAAAACTGAAAAAACCTATCACTGCCGCTGCGGCGAGAAGCAAGATTGTTTTTTTATTTTTCAATAGGCTAAAATTCATAAAAGGCGTTTAGCTTTAATAATCAAAGTTAGTGCAAATTTGATTAATCTGCCAATATTTGACTTAAAGTAACCGGGTAAGTTTAGCGTCCTTATAAAAGAGGGATTTTAGTGGATTAAAACTCTCTCGTTTTAGTTATTGATTATCAATACGATACAAGACATGATTTAATGACTTGAGGAATTATGGTTTGTTCTTATAAAAGTTAACCTGAATATTCTTTGTTTTGAAATAAGGGAACAATATATTTGTCAGATTCATTAGTAAGAAATAACCTAAAATAAATACAATATGAAAAAGTTACTCACCTTGGTAGCTGCTTTTTTTATCGGGATAAATATATTATGTGCTTCTCCTGTTGATATGAAGACTGCGCAAAAAGTAGCGCAGAATTTTTTCGGCGGAGTTTCTTCGGCAACGGTATCATCCATATCGCTTGCCTATACCGAAACCGATGGTTCGGGTAATGCAGTTTATTATGTTTTCAATATTAACGGTACAGGCGGCTTTGTAATTGTTTCAGCCGATGATATTCTGCATCCTATTATTGGATACTCAACCGAAAAAAGGGCTTATGCTATTCCTGTAAAAGGCAGTAACATTAATTACTGGATGCAGAAACGCAAAGCTGAAATTATACAGAATGTTACCAATAAAGTTTCTGCTACAATTGATATTACAAATGAGTGGACGTCTTATATAAATAATGTGCCTGTTACACGCAGCACAAAACGTGTTACCAGCAGCGCATTCCCTTCCAGCACTGTTTATCTTGTTCAAAGCACATGGGACCAGGAATCGCCATACTGGGACGATTGCCCCGGCCCTGATACCAATAGGTCTGTAACAGGTTGTGTGGCAACGGCCATGAACCAGATAATGAGATTCTGGCAATATCCTGCTACAGGACAATCATCAAGCAGTTACAATGCTTATGGGTACGGAATATTATCGGCCAAATATAATCATGCTTACCCCTGGTCTTCTATGCCGCTTGTTGCGCCAAGTACTACCGATACCGCCCTGGCAAGGTCAATGTCCGATGCCGGAATAAGTGTGGAGATGGGTTATAGCCCTACGGGCAGCGGAGCCTGGGTAATTACAAGCGACGACCCTAAGGCCTGCGCGCAGATAGCCTATGTGAAATATTTTAAATACTATTCAAAAATAATTGATGGCTTGAATGAATTCGGCGATGCTACTGCATGGCAGGATACGCTGCAGCATGAACTGGACTGCGGCAGGCCCGTAGAATATGTAGGCTCAGACCCTGTGGAAGGTGGACATACATGGGTATGCGACGGATATGATGCAAGTAGTAATTTTCACATGAACTGGGGTTGGAGCGGATTGGATAACGGATGGTATGCGCTTAACAACCTTAATCCGAATACGCTTAATTTCTCACAGAACATAGAAGCGTTGATAGGTATAATGCCTCCACCTGCAGCTGCCAAACCGGTGGCACATTTTACTTCTTCTTCAAAGAAAACGTGTACAGGAGAGACGATTCTTTTTGCTGACACATCTTCTAACCAGCCTATTAACTGGAACTGGACATTTACCGGAGGTAGTCCCGCTACATCTACCATGCAGGACCCAACCGTTTCTTATTCGTCTCCCGGAACGTATGCAGTAAAACTGGTTGTTTCAAATAGTTTTGGGTCAGATTCGGTAATATCAACTACATATGTTACAATTAATGCCACACCGGCTGCTCCAACCATTACTCAGACTAACGATACACTTACATGTGTTCCATCCAACTATGTTTCTTACCAATGGTATAAAAGCAATGTGGCAATAAGCGGAGCGACTTCGTACAGGTATATTATGTCGAAAACTGGCCTTTATAAAGTGGAATTTACTGATAGCAGCGGATGCTCCAACTCGGGTGTGTTATTGGTGAGGGCGCTGGGTATAAATGAAATATCGCTGAATGATTATATAAAAGTATACCCTAATCCTGGTAATGGAAATTTCCAGGTTCTGTTTGATATGCCTTCTGAAGATGATTACCAGTTGGCTGTGACTAACATGCTTGGCCAAACTGTTTATTCCCATGAAATTCATATTTCAGGCGAATCAGTTCAGAACATTAATCTAAGCGGTTGCAGCAAGGGCATGTACTTCCTTGTGCTGAATGGAAAGAATTCACGAGGGGTGCAGAAGCTGATTATAAACTAAAAAATATTGCGGTTAAAATAAAAAGTGCGGGCCTGGTAAAGGCCCGCACTTTTTATTTTACTACGAAAGATGATTCTTAAAGAAAGCCATGGATAAAGCCCAGGCTTCGGTAGCCGCATTTTTGTTGTATGCGGGGCGGTCATCGCAATGGAAGGCATGATCGGCATACGAGAAAACTATATTGGTATAGGGCTTGTTTGCAGCCTTCATTGCATTAATAACCGTGTCAACCTGGTCAGGGGTAATATGTTTATCTAATCCTCCCCATGCAAATAAGTGCGGGCCATGAAGCATTGGAGCCTTGTCTGCCAGCGCTGCTGTTTGTCCTCCGTAAAATGATACAGCCGCCGCAATGGGAACAGTAGCATTGGCAAGGAATGAAACTCTTCCGCCCAGGCAGAAACCGATGCAGCCAATTTTATCATGTTTTACATTACTCTGTTTTTGTGTCCAGTCGTAAACGGCTTTTATATCGGCACTCATACCATCAACAGTAATACCCTGGAAGTGGGGCATAATAGGAGCAAAATCGCCATAGGCAAATTCTTCGCCGGGTTTAGCGGTGCGGTGAAACAATTCAGGCGCAATGGCTACATAGCCTTCTTTTGCAACACGGTCGGCCACATGGCGCATATGGCCATTTACGCCAAACGCTTCCTGGAATACCATAACAGCAGGGAATGGCCCGTTGCCTTCAGGAATAGATACATAACATTGCATAGTAGTTCCATCGCCTACCTGTAACGTAACTTTTTGAGTTGACATAGAAATTTAGTTTTTGGGTTTTATAATTTGTGAAGTACGGTTATATCCAGGGTTTGTACCATTTCTCCTTTGGAGTCGAAGAAATCGAATTTCCATTTTATTACTACATGGTGCTTTTCATGATTAGGCTTTAATTCCGTAATGGTAAGTTTACCATGTATAGGTTGGTTGGCATAAACGGGTTTAATAAACCGCCAGTTGTTTACACCCAGGCCGCATATTACGGTATCTCCGAACCTTGGAACCCATGTGCGGTTATAAAATATATTGAAGGCATGCGGGCCACTTGCAACTAATCCTTTAAAAATGCTTTGTTCGGCTATTTTTTTGTCGGTATGGAAAGGAAGAGGGTCGTTGGCTTTGGCAAAGCTTATTATTTCATCTTCAGAAAAACTAATAGTGCCAAGGTCGAATTCCTGACCAAGTTTTAAATCTTTTGCTGGAAGCGCTTCCACAACTATAAGCTTTTTGCTTCTTTGCTGGTTGCAAAGCGGAACAAAATAACAGCAAGCAGTATAAAAAAGCCAAGAGAAACCAGGTCGCCCATATCCCCGAACTTAGCTGCAATGCCGGTATCGAATTTATCTGCCAGTGTAATCTTGCTTCCATCGGGGTTTACGCCCATAGTGGTACCTATTAATATGGAAACAATAATTCCGGTTATGGCTCCTCCGGCAATTAAGCCTGAGCTAAATAAAGCGCCAGGCCCGATATCTGATTCAGCTTCCTTGGTTTTGTTCTTTTTATCGACCAGCCATTTTACAAGCCCGCCAACAAATATGGGTGTAGTGCTTGAAAGCGGAAGGTAAGCCCCAACAGCAAACGCCAGCGAACTAACTCCGCAAAGTTCCATTACCGCAGAAATTCCCATACCAATCATTACAAGCCCCCAGGGCAGGTTGTGGCTGAGCAGCCCTTGTATAACAGTTGCCATAAGCGTAGCCTGTGGCGCGGGTAAAGGGTTAGGATGGTCCTTTGTTATAGCGCCGATTCCTATAGTGCGTTCCAATAATGTAAGTGTAAACCCTATTGCAACTGTTGAAACTAAAACACCTATAATAAGGCCGAGCTGCTGTTTAATAGGCGTTGCGCCTAAAATGTAACCTGTCTTTAAATCCTGCGATGTGGCACCCGCGTTAGCCGATGCAATACACACTATAGAACCTACTACTAATGCAATGGGTTGATAAACATCTCCAGTCCAGCCTATGCCGACAAATATTAATGAAGTTGCCATAAGGGTGGCAATGGTCATGCCTGAGATTGGGTTAGATGAAGAACCAATTAAACCCACAATACGCGATGATACGGTGACAAAGAAAAAGCCGAACACCACTATCATTATAGACGAAAGAATATTGGTAGGCATATATTGCTTAGGAATGAGCGCCATTAAAACAATAAGCGCTATACTACCAATAACCACATAAATAAGAGGCATGTCTCTTTCCGTACGCGATTTCTCTGTTTGTGCCTGTGTATCTTTTTTGCGCAGGTCCTTAAATGAATCGCGGAATGCGCTGACAATAGTAGGGAGTGTTTTAATTAATGTCATTACACCGCCAAATGTTACAGCACCTGCGCCAATGTATCGTATATACTTGCCCCATATATCGTCGGCAGTCATTTGCGAAATAAGCTGTTTTGTTTCCGGCGCAAAAACAGTTGTAAGCCCGTCGCCGAACATAGTAATAAGGGGAGTAAGCACCAATGCTGAAAGTACGCCGCCGGCTACCATAATACCACCAATGCTGGGGCCAATTATATAGCCCACACCTAAAAGCTCCGGGGTAATTTCTCCGCTTATGGTTGCATTGGGCAGAACCGATTTACGGCTGAAAATATATTGCGGAATAGAATTCCACATTCCTAAAATAGACATGAATAGCTTGTAAAGAAAGGCGATGCCTAAGCCATAGTATACCTTTTGGGCCAGTTTGCCGCCTTTTTCCCCGGCTATAAGAACATCGGCGCAGGCGGTGCCTTCAGGGTAGGGGAGATTGCCATGTTCTTTAACAATAAGTGAGCGCCTTAAGGGAACCATAAAAAGTACGCCTAGTATTCCACCTGCAAGGGCCAGAACGAATATCTGGAAGTAGTGAAAATATTCGCGTCCGCCGGAAAGGAACAACAAAGCAGGAACGGTAAATACTACACCCGCCGCAACCGATTCACCGGCTGAGCCAATGGTTTGTACTATGTTACTTTCAAGTATGCTGGCATTGCCTAGTTTTTTAAATACCGATATGGCCAATACAGCAATAGGTATTGATGCACTAACCGTTAAACCAACCTTTAAACCCAAGTAAACAGAGGCTGCCCCGAAGATAATACCAAAGATGGAACCCATGATAATAGCACGTAGTGAAAACTCAGGGATAAACTCTGAGGCTGCTATAAAGGGCTTAAATTCTTTTTCTTCTGCCATAGGGGTATATTATATGGGCGTGGTAAATATACAATTAGTTAGAAAATATAATAATAGGCTGCATATTCAGGGCTAAAGCCTACACGGAAACGCATTTAATAACCCCGCCTTTAAAGGCGGGGTTAACACATATAATATGTCATGGGGCTTTAGCCCTGAATACTATATATAGGTGGCAATATTGCTGAGTTTTGAACAGTTTCTTTATATTTGACCGAAACAAATACAATTATTATGGAGAATATTACACCAAGGAAGGGCCATCCGAGAGCCTTGTACATTCTGTTTTTTACTGAAATGTGGGAGCGTTTCGGGTATTACCTTATGGTGGGAATTTTCCTGCTGTATCTCATAGGGCCTGCCATTCATGGTGGAAAGGCGTTTGATACCGCCACTGCTACTGATATTGTTGGTTCTTACCTGGCACTGGTATACTTAACCCCCTTTATAGGTGGTTTGCTGGCCGACCGTTTCCTGGGATACAGGCGGTCTATAATAATAGGCGGAATTCTTATGGCGCTGGGTTATTTCGGCCTTGCCTTTCCGGGCGATATGGCTATGTACATTTCACTTGCCCTTATTATTATAGGTAACGGATTTTTTAAACCCAATATAAGTACCTTACTTGGAAACATATATAATGCCGAGGACCTGAGGCCTAAAAAGGACGTGGCGTATAATATCTTCTACATGGGTATAAACATAGGAGCCTTCTTCTGCAATTTTGTGGCCGCCGTACTCCGCCATAAATACGGATGGGGATATGCTTTTGCTGCTGCGGGAGTTGGAATGGTAATAGGCCTCATTACTTTCATTATAGGCATGCGCGACGTGGAAATTAAAAAGAGCGACGTGGTAAAACCGGCTCAAAAGGAAGATATGCCTTTATCAAAGGTATTTGGCTATGTATTTATTCCGGCCATAGTTTTTGCTATAATAGGGTGGCACATTAAGGGATGGACGGGCCATTCTATTTTCGGTAAGGTTTCAAATGATGCTTTCTTCTTTGCCTGTATTCCCATTATTATTTTCTACCTGGGTATTCTTTTTAAAGCGAGTAAAGAAGATAAAAGGGGCCTTGGCGCGTTGCTTGCCTTTTTTGCCGCGTCAATAGTTTTCTGGGTTATTTATAACCAGAATAGTACAGCGCTTACCATTTGGGCCGACCAGTATACTAAGCGCGATATGCCCAAGGCGATGGAAAATGTGGCCAAACCATTGGATATTTTACAAACTGTAACACTCGATTCTTCTACCATAGCCAGAATAGATAACCATTTTGTGCAGCAAAGCATTACTGCCGACATGGTGGGGACAATCGATTCGACTATGAAAATGGATACTACCACTAAAAAGATGTATCCTGTTTATGCTGTAACCATACATTCAAAAAAGGACAACTCTTATATAGGTAGGGGTATTTTCGATGCTGTGAGCGACCAGAAGAATTTAAAGGAAGAGAGGCAAGATGCATTTGATGATACAAAGCCGGGTAAAACATTAAATATTCTTTCTACCGACCCATACCTTGAAAACCTGCCTAAAGATAAGTGGCCGCAAAAAGGTGAAAAACTCAGCCTGTTTTCACCCGAGTTATATCAATCGGCTAACCCTATAGATATAGTAATACTTACACCGCTTATACTGGGTATACTGGGGTTCTTTGCCGCCCGTAAACGTGCCGCATCCACGGTGGGTAAGGTTGCAATGGGTATGATTATTGCCGGGCTTTCTTCCCTGCTTATGGTATTTGCCGCCAATAGCTGCGATATTTACCTAGATAAAACCAGTATGGGATGGTTGTTAGGTACCTATGCCATTTTCTCGGCAGGTGAATTGCTTATAAGTCCTCTGGGGTTATCCATGGTATCTAAATTGTCTCCACCGCGACTAACTGCTTTAATGATGGGGGCATGGTTCCTTATCAACTCTATGGCAGGTAAAATTGCAGGTATGATGGCCGGCTACTGGGATAACTTTCAAAACAAGGGCAGCTATTTTATGATTCTTTTTGTAGCGTCATTAGTTGCCGCGGCCATAATATTTATGATGTCGAAATGGCTTAGCGCTGTAGTTAAAGAGAAGACAGGAATGAAATAAACTGTAACATATAAAATAGAAAAGGCGTGCCGCAGTATTGCGGCACGCCTTTTTATTGGGTGTAATCGGTAATGGTTTGCTCCCTTTCGTGTTAGGCCCCAAACCCCTAAAGGGGCTTTGAACTGCGACCTCACCTTACCCTCTCCGGTAAGGAGAGACATTAATGCGCATTGATGCGCTGTTAAAGCCCCTTTAGGGGTTTGGGGCAGACAGGTTCAAAGTGAGGAATCTCGCTCAAAAGTCTTATAAAATAAAAGAGGCACTTTATGAGTGCCTCTTTTATCAGGAGTAATTAGGTTGCTTATTGCTGTATAGTAAACTTACCATTATCTAGCACATTGCCCGATTTATCCAATAAGCGGAATAAATAAAGGCCATTTGAGAATGATGAGGTATTTAGAACTGATGTACCGTTTAACATTTCAGCTTTGGTAATTTCCCTTCCGGTTAAATCGTATACAGAAATGTATTGAGCGTTTTGAGCGCTGAAACGGAAAGTAACCTGTGTACTGGCAGGATTAGGGTAAACCAAGGTATGGTGAGCCTGGCTTACTTCGTTTATGCCATTAGGTTTACCGGCATACCATTCAAATGATTTTACTTTGCTGTTAGTACTATCCATTGTCATGGTTGCGGCCATATCGCCAAGGCCGTTTGCGTACCACCTATAAGAATATGTTTTGGTTTTCTGCGCCTGGAGAAACCCCCATGCATGAACACTAGTACTGTAGCCCCAAATGCTATCTATATCAACTTCAGAATGTTTCTGACGCAAAGTGCTAACAGAGGAAAGAAACGGTGTGCTGAGAGTGCCATAGGAATCAGTAGTATCAGTATACATTACCGTAATAGTACCTTTAATCGAATCTATAGTAAGATAAACATAATTTATAGGAGGAATTATACCCCTTGATGTGCCACCATTAATATCGAGATAGTGGCCAGGGAAATTCAATTGTAAATAGGAAGGCGTAAAAACTGCCCCAACCATTATGCCCGCAGTTGATATATATTCTTCAGCGCCGATAGCAGTGAAAGAACTGCTGCTATTATTAAAGTATGTGTATCCGGGTGTACCAAAGGTAGTATCAGCCAGGTTTGCTGCACCAAATTGAGATGCATAAGGTGTAGTGGAAGGTAGAACAATAGAATCGGCTTGTTCGTAGCTTATAGGTAAGGCTGCATAGTTCCAGGTAATAGCAGCGCCTTTGCCGCCGGGAGATAATTTGTTAACTGAGCTTGCAAGAGTATCAAAATTGTTTTGGAATATTTTGCCTACGGAAGGCATATCAGCCGTGGTTAGGGTTATTTGTGCACCGGCATTATAAGAGGTTAACCCTAAAATGGCGAGGCCAATTACAGTGTAAATTTTTTTCATCACAAGGTTTATGTTAGGTTTTGTTAAGCAAATATATAAAAGGCTGGCAATATTGCCAGCCTTTTATATCAGTAAGTCAGACGAAATAGCAAATTTTTAAACGGGCTATTCGATAACAAAGTAGTTAAATGAAGCGGAATTGGCGCCATTAATAAAGTTAAAATTAAAATAACCTGCAAAACAAGAAACAAAATAAGTGCAAGTTTGGCCTGCAGCATTTGCTGAAGTAATTACTACAATTGGTGCAGAGCCATAGGTTTTATTAAAGGAAATTTTTAATACCGTATTAGCAAGAGTATTATTAGCTCCTTGAATATTAATAATTCCCTTTGTATCTGTTGAGCCGCTTGCTATAGAAGCCCCTGTTATTCCGCTTGCTGTAGTAATTGCAAGGGTTGGTGAAGTCCCTTCACTTTTAAAGTGACAATTAATGTTGGCATCACTGCTATTTCCATCCACAACATCCAGGGCTGCATCGGGTGTAGTGCTGAAACTTGTACCAATACCGACGTGAACTGAATTTGAGCTGTTTCCGCCTAGTATTAAACTGTTGCTGCTACTTACTGTTGAATTTGCACCGATTGCAGTAGTATTACTTAACCCACTTGAACCCACATTTGCCAGATAACCAATGGCAGTATTATTTGAGCCGGTTGTATTAGTTATTAATGCCCCGTAGCCAATACCACAATTTTTGACCCCAGAAGTACTTAATTCTAGAGCACTATCGCCAACTGCAGTGTTCCAACTGGCTCCACTACTTGATAGGAGTGCACCAGTGCCTATTGCTGTATTGCTGCTACCACTTGGGTTAATATCAAGGCTACCGTATCCGACAGCCGTATTATAATAGCCTGTTTGGGCAAGCCCTAATGCGCCAGAACCCATACCAGTATTATACTCTCCAGTTGTAATCCATCCTAAGGCATCAGCACCCAGGCCAGTGTTTTCTATACCTGTTGTATTATCTTGTAATGCTCCATAGCCAACGGCTGTATTCTGATAGCCGGAACTATTACTGGCTAAGGTACTATCGCCAATTGCTGTATTCCAACTGCTGGAATGGCCGGAAGCACCCAATAAAGCATCGTAACCTAGGGAGGTATTACCGCTACCTGTACTATTTCGGCCGGATGCTCCGTAACCCATAGCAGTGTTATGAAGGCCAGTTGAATTAAGAGTGGCTGCCTGGTAACCTACGGCAGTATTTTTGCTGCCCGATGTAATACCTTCCAATGCGCTATCGCCCACTGCAGTATTCCAACTGTTTGAAAGACTAGATCCGCCAAACAATGCCGAATAACCGATGGAGGTATTACCGCTACCTGCACTATTCTCATAAGATGCACCGTAACCGACAAGTGTATTGTGAATTCCGGTAGCATTAACTATTCCCGCCTGCATTCCTACAGCAGTGTTACGAGAACCGGTAGTATTGTAGTACAAAGCCTCATAACCTAAAGCTGTATTTTCATAGCCATTGGTTGTTGAGGTAGGTTCATTGCTAAATAATGCATAGTCACCTACAGCTGTATTATAGCAATTCCAGGCTGAAGAACCATAGTTTTGGGAATAAAGTGCCTGGTATCCAATTGCCACATTTCTGGCTGCATAAGTATTTAAAGCAAGCGACTGATAACCGGTTGCTACGTTATATGAGGCTGTCAAATTGGAAGCTAAAGCACTATCACCTACTGCGGTATTCCAACTTGCGGTGTTTTTATAAAGTGCATTATAACCAACGGCCACTAGGCTACTGCCATTGGTATTTAAAGCAAGCGCTTGATAACCAGTAGCTGTATTGCTATTGCCCTCAAGTTCATTATACAAAGCACTATCACCAATAGCCACGTTCCAATCGCCATTATCGACGTTGGGTAATGACCAAGCTCCCAGGGAAGAATTACTACTACCGTCTACTCCACTAAACCCCTGCGAAGAAAAGCCGACAGCAGTATTCGAAGTGCCGCCATCCCCAGCCCCAAGTGCCTCAGCTCCGATTGCAGTTATATATCCACCATGGCTGCCACCTCCAGCTCCACCCAGTGCTACATACCCAACGGCCGTATTCATTCCATTTGATGAGTAACAGGCTGGCAGAGCTGCCCAACCAACCCCAGTGTTGTAAGAACTTGTAGTATTTGCGCTCAGAGCACCATATCCCACTCCGGTATTATCTTCGCCGGTTGATACAGTACTTAACGCAAGGTCTCCAAAACCTGTATTTTCACACCCTGTTGCAGTGGCATTACCCGCACCACCATCAAATTCATCAGTGGCGCACAAAACCATTGTTCTGTGGGTAGAGTGACTGTTATTCGTAGTAGATAATAATACCCAAGTAGGATTATCGGGCGTTCCCGCATTGTAATAATAACCAGGAATAACATTGTAGGGATCGCTACCCGCCGAATCAGTATTATAAACCAACATACCCGTTTGTGGGTTATCAAATGGAGCCTGTGAGTTAGTAGCTTGTAAAGCAGCTTTTATTGGGAAAACAGGCATATTGTCGGCTACTTTAGCGTGTTCAGAATAAAGTGAGTAGGGAACGGACAGCATTTGAGAAGTACCCATATAAGCAAAATTGCTACCCCCTTGCTGGTCAAATTCCACTTTAATAAAATAGGCATTATTCCCCCATTTAATAGAATCGAATAGACCTGTCACCACAGTTCCGTTTCCAATATTAAGGTTAGCTAAACCATATTGGTTAGTTGTGGCTGTTTGTGTTTCTTCATAAACAGTTGTACCGGTTGCGCCACCCGCCAAAATACTTAAACGAAAAGAAACCGGTTGGTTGGCAATTGCATCCCCATTGGAGTTTCTAACAATAGATTGGTATTTTATAGCTTGTGGGGTTTGCGCCTTTGTTGTTGCAGCCATGCAAAGTATCATGGCTGTTAATAGAAATATAATTTTCTTCATAATGTTAATAGATTAAATAATTATGGTTACTTGATTTTGTCAACTTTCAGGGTTTGAATAAGCTGGTTGTCTGCATTGTAAACCTTTAAAAGGTAAATACCATTGGCATATGGGCTTAAGTCAAACTCCTGCTCTTGTACGGTCATACTCTTTTTAAAGATTGTTTTACCATCCATATCGGTCAGTTCAACTTCAAGGCTTTTCCCTTCATCGTTATTCATTACATAAAAAGAACTGGTAAAAGGATTGGGGTAAGCGCTTACATTGCCCTGCTGGTTAATGTTGTTTACAGATGTAATAATAACAGATGTGGGCTGCTGGAATCCCTGTGTTAAATAATTGGTTGATGAGGCATCGGTTTCGGAAATAGGTTCGCCCAATGTCCAGCTTAGCGACACATCAGGAGAAACAAAACAACTTCCGGAGGAAGCAATAACGTCAGGCGAAATGGCCTGTGCCATGCAGGCTCGTCCTCCCAGAACGAGCAACGCTGCAATTAACGGCGTTTTCAGTTTCATGAAAATAAGGTTTAGAGGTTTATTACTTAAAGCACTTCTGATTTGAAAAGCATGGTTCCTAGGCAGCACGCTAAACATTTCGAGACAATGTTACTCTACCAGGCAGGGACTAAACAAGAGTATAAACACCTAATTTAAGAGCAAAATCCTAGGTATTTATACCTAGGGTTAAACACCTAAAAGGGCTTAGGAATCAATATTAATAGGGGTTCTGTAAGTTAGTGAGCATAAGAATTTTAATATTAAATAATCAGAAGTAATAAATGAAGACGATGTTAAGGGGAGCTTAAATAAATCTTAAAGAGTAGATATTCCATACTTTTGCTTTTATGAACGGAGGAGTGCGCCCGAAAAAGAGACTGGGGCAACATTTTTTAAAAGATGAAGAAATAGCGGCAAAAATAGCGGCATCGCTCACCCAATATAATGTGCTATTGGTTGAAATTGGGCCGGGTACCGGGGCGCTTACCAAATACCTTATAAAAAGCGCGGGTGAAAACCTTTGGCTGGTTGAAATTGATGATGAATCAATACGGTATTTGCATGCTAATTTTCCATTGCTGAAGGAAAGAATAATTCATGCTGATTTTCTTGCCCTTGACTTAGAAGAGCAATTTGGCGGTAAGGCATTTTCAATAATAGGAAACTTCCCCTATAATATATCGACCCAGATACTTTTTAAAGCCCTTGAATATCGTGCACAGGTTAAGGAAGTGGTAGGTATGTTTCAGAAAGAAGTGGCGAAGCGTATATGCTCGCCTCCCGGAAACAGGGATTATGGGATACTTAGTGTATTAATACAGGCTTATTTCGACACAAGGTATTTATTCGATGTGCCGCCCGTGTCTTTTTTTCCGCCTCCCGAGGTTAATTCGGGCGTTATAAAACTGGTTAAGAAGGAAAATTTTGAATTGGGTTGCGATGATGAATTATTTAAACGGGTGGTGAAAATGGCATTTAACCAGCGCAGAAAGAAACTTTCCAATGCGCTATCGGCTATGACAGGCAATAAAAATATTGAAACGGAAATGTTTGGTAAGCGGGCGGAACAATTATCGTGGCAGGATTTTGTAAAGCTTACCTTGTTGATTGAAAAGGCTTAAACGGGCCTTTCAATGTAATTTAACTTCATACCCACCACCTGTTCATATTCCTCTCCAATATTTTTTATATCGGGGTCGGTGGGGTCGTAATACCATAATACTTCTATATCGGCCCCGGCTTCGTTGGCCGTTTTTATTCTTGACAGTAACTGTTTAAGACTTATAACCGATGAAGAGCTTATATAATCGAGCGTGAAGGAGAACATTATTTTTTCATGAATTTCAGGCGCATCTTTCACCCAATCCATTATGGGTTGGTAAAAGGCCCGTGAATTTTCAGGGAATGATTTACCCGATATTTCATACCTTTTTTTGGAGGGGTCCAGTATTACCTTCGGGCTGTTCAGCGTTTCTTTAATAAATAGTTTTTCCATGGCAGCAGAATTATTCCGGTATAGTCGTTGTTATTTCAAACAAAGAAATATGCTCGTCTATGCGAATACAATCGTAAGTGAACTGGTTATTGCTTTTAAGGGCTACGGTAATAAGCCCTAATCCGGCACCACCTTTAATAGAATATTGTTCGTTCGCCAGTACTTCGAGGTAATGATTCTTTAGCTGGCGCTCATTCATTTTCTTTATCTGGTTCAGGGTGGCTTTTATTTTTTCAGCAGAGTCGTTGCTTACAATATTTGCGGTAATAACCACATAGTCTTTAAGGTTTTTGGCAAGAATGCAGTAAAACTTTTTACCGCTTTCAGGTGATGCACTGTGAATTAATATATTCTGTAAAAGCTCAATGAGAATGTTGAATATCTTCTTAATAGTACCCCTGCGTGCGCCCTCATTATCAAGCTGGTGTTCGGCGGCATAGGAAAGCATGCTTACCCTGTCCTGGTCCATTTCACCGGAATAGGATACAATGATTTTCTTGCCCGGCCCTGTATTGCGGTTGAGTAAATCTGAATAACGCTCTTCGAGAATGTCCATCTGGAGGGGATTAAAAACTCCTATATTCCACTAAATTTAAGCTACAAAAAACACCTGTTCACCACTCAAAAATAATAATTCTTCTCAAATTATACGCAATTGGTCTTTATAAAGCTTTTCGCTTTATCTTCGCAGCCCTATGAAAGCCTTTAAGCGATATACGGTTACGGCAGCCTTGCCTTATGCCAATGGCCCCTTGCATATAGGGCATATTGCGGGGTGTTACCTGCCGGCTGACATATATGTGCGCTACCTGCGTTCAAGGGGTAAAGATGTGGTATTTATTTGCGGGTCGGATGAGCATGGAGTGGCCATAACCATAAGGGCCAGGAAGGAAAATACCACCCCCCAGCAGATTGTAGATAAGTACCATACCTTAATGAAGCGTACTTTTGAGGAATTTGGCATAGCTTTCAGCATATATTCCCGTACTTCTTCAGAAACGCACCATAAAACAGCGTCGGAGATATTCCTGAACATATATAATAAGGGAATATTTACAGAATCGGTCACCGAACAATATTATGATGAAAAAGCGGGTCAATTCCTTGCCGACAGGTATATAACAGGTACTTGCCCCAATTGCGGCAACCCTAATGCCTATGGCGACCAGTGCGAGAAATGCGGCACTTCGCTTAGTCCGATGGATTTAAAGAACCCTATTTCGGCCTTAAGCGGGGAAAAACCTGTTTTAAAGGAAACAAAACACTGGTTTTTGCCACTCGATAAGCTACAACCACAGATTGAGACCTATATTAACTCACATAGCGACTGGAAACCAAACGTTTTCGGGCAGTGTAAATCGTGGTTAACACAAGGTTTGCAACCCCGTGCCATGACCCGCGATTTAGACTGGGGCGTGAAGGTGCCATTAAAAGGGGCAGAAAACAAAGTGCTTTATGTATGGTTCGATGCCCCGATAGGTTACATATCGGCTACCAAAGAACTTACACCCGATTGGAAAAAATACTGGCAGGATGAAGATACCCGCCTCATCCATTTTATTGGTAAGGATAATATTGTGTTCCATTGCATTATTTTCCCGGCTATACTTATGTGCGATGGAGAATATATTTTGCCTGACAATGTTCCGGCAAATGAATTTTTGAATTTAGAAGGAGAAAAAATTTCAACCTCACGCAACTGGGCTGTTTGGCTGCACGAATATTTAGAGGATTTCCCGGGCAAGCAGGATGTACTGCGTTATGTACTTTGTGCAAATGCCCCTGAAACAAAAGACAATGATTTTACATGGAAAGATTTCCAGACGCGTAATAACAGTGAATTGGTAGCTATACTTGGCAACTTTGTACACCGTACCAATGTATTGACGTGGAAATTTTTTGATGGAAAAGTTCCGCATGCCGAAGCGTATGAGAAAAGCGATTTAATAGTAATGGAAGAGCTTGCGAAATTTCCTCAACGCATTGGCGATGCTATTGAATCCTTCCATTTCCGTGAAGCATTGGCTGAACTGATGAACCTGGCACGTATGGGTAATAAATACCTGGCCGATAATGAGCCGTGGAAAGTAATTACCCATAATCCAAAGAGGGTGCAAACAGTATTGAATATATCGTTACAGATATGTGCTAATCTGTCAGCGCTTATGAGGCCATTCATGCCTTTTACAGCCGACAAACTGAGTAAATTATTAAATATTGCCCCGTCGAACTGGGATTCAGCAGGTAAAGCCAACATGCTTACCGAGGGGCATAAACTTTCAGAAGCAGTTATGCTTTTTGAAAGAATTGAAGATGAAACCGTACAAAAACAAGTGGATAAATTACACCAGAGCAAAGTTGCAGCTCCGGTAAAAGCTGTTACCCCGCAAAAGGAAACCATAGCGTATGAAGACTTTGAAAAAATAGACCTGCGTGTGGGCACTATAACGAATGCTGAAAAAGTTACCGGGGCCGATAAGCTTTTAAAACTTACTGTAGACACAGGGATAGACACCCGCACAGTGGTATCGGGCATTGCAAAATTTTATGCACCCGAACAAATTGTCGGCAAACAAGTGTGTTTATTAGTAAATTTGGCATCCCGGAAATTAAGGGGTATTGAATCGCAGGGTATGATATTAATGGCAGAGAACGCAAAAGGTGAATTGATATTTGTTTCTCCTGCTGAACTAAATACAGATAATGGTTCGATAGTGAAATAAATGATTTAAGAATTAGGATTTTAGGTTTAAGATATGCAGTATAATAAATAAATCTCAAATCATATATTTGAAATCTTAAATAAACTGGCGCCGTAGTTCAATGGATAGAATAGAAGTTTCCTAAACTTTTGATATAGGTTCGATTCCTATCGGAGCCACTTTTAAATTGTTTCGCCTTGCTTCAAAAAGCTTTACTATCCTTTGTAAAGCTTTACCCCGCTTCATATTTATTCGGTTTTGAACAAAATATACCTTTAGGGTAAAGTGCCCATTTACGGCATTTTTTATCAATTTGTTTCACCTTTGCGTCACCTTAAATGAAATGTTTCACCTTAAGAACATAAGTATAATGTAACATATACTGAAAGTTATGTAATACTTATTGCAGTTTAGGGTATCACCTTTGCAGCGAGTTGAATCTGAATGAAAAAGCAAATTATAATACTGGTTATTTTTCTTTCTGCGTATAATCTAAAGGCGCAAGATAGTGCTATAAGCAGTAAAAAATTCGCCTGGGGATTTTACCCTTGTGTTACGTATTATAATGTAAACCTTAGTAGTATAAATAACAAAAATTGGATGCTTGGGCGACCCGAGAATAACCAGGTTATGCTGGGTGCTGGCGCTAATTATGGCAATCCACATAGTTTTTATGCTTCGGTCGATTTTTCTACTGATATATTAACGATTGGAGATGTTTCAGGTAATTCCGGTACATACCCTTATGTTAATGTTTCCTGTTATAGTTACAGGTTGGCAATTAATGGTTATTATTTAGTGATTGGGATGAAGAAGCTTGGAGTTTACATAAACTTAGGGACTTCATTTGAAAATATTTACATCCATTCTCAAAATTATAAGGCATCAGGTACAGTTGATACTGTTTCAGTTTTTGAAAATTTTAACCTGAGGCAGAATTTTCTTATGAATGGTGGCTTTTCTGTGTATTTCTACGATATGAAATCTGGTTTTGCAACCGGTGTTATTGCCATAAAGGCAGGCTACGATTGCACCCCTTTCAGCCCTTCAGCTTTTACCTGGTATGAATACAATGGCAATACTAGGATGAGAACATACCCTGCTGTTAGCTTCAATGGGTTTTATGCCGGTATTGTCTTTAATATATGGTTCATTAAGAATTCTTAGTGTACTCTTCACCGAGTGCAGTATAGTAAGCTTTCACATGTCTTTTTAGCAGTAACCTTACCAATGTGTGAATATTGCAACTTTTCCTCATTGGCGTGTAATACCCACGGGGTGGAATATACCCAGTTTTGCAGGGTAAAATAATAACCCCAAAACGTAATGACATTAAAAACGGGAAATAACAGTAAGGCATATAGTATATACAAGATGATATTTAGCCTTATTAGCCTTTCCGCTTTTACCAATAATGCATACAGCCAGTTAAAAGATAGTTCTTCTCACAATGACTTAAGAAGAAAAGTATATCATGTTAATCGTTTTACCGGAAGCCTTATAATAATAGGAGGGTTAGCATCAGACTATCCTGCTATTGGCAGAATTAAGAATAAAGCAGATATCCCTATAGCGGAATTAAATACGCTTAACCCGGCTTTGCTTAGCCCTTTGGATCAGTGGGCGGTGCACCAGAACCCAAATAATTACTCTATGTACAGTAAGCTGTCTGATGAGATTGAACCTCCCATATTTGTTGTGTTACCTGCCTTGCTTGCGTTTGATAAAAAAATACGGAAGGATTGGCTGGACATTTTATTTTTATATGCCGAGGGGCATGTAGTAACCTTTACTTTTTATAATTACAGCTGGCTTGGCCCCACGTTCCAGAACAGGTATCGCCCAATTACATATTATACCAGCCTTCCTTTAGCAGATAGAACTACAGGAAATAATCGCAATTCAGCATACAGTGGCCATACGGCTTCAGTCTCTTTTACTTCCTTTTTTGTTGCCAAAGTGTATTGCGACTATCATCCCGAGTTGAGCTTTGGTAGCAAATGCCTTATATATACTGCTGCATTTATTCCGCCGGTAGTAATGGGCTATATAAGGGTATTGGCCCTGGCTCATTTTCCGTCAGACGATATGACCGGGCTTACTGTGGGCGCGTTGGTAGGAATTATTTTACCCGAACTGCATAAGTTTAATTATAAAGGTGTAACCCTGGGTATGCTAGATATACCCGGTGCAAATGGTTTGAGTATTTGCTGGTCGGTGCCTTTCCATAAATTCTCAAATACCCGCGAATTACAAACATTAAGTACGACAACTAAAACTTCTCTAACAAACAATTAAAACAAAAGAATCATGTCAAATTTACTTTACCTGGTAGCAGTAATCCTGGTTATATTATGGGCAATAGGCTATATAGGCTATAATGCGGGAGGATTAATTCACATATTACTTGTAATAGCGGTTATTGCTGTAATACTCAGAGTCATTCAAGGAAGAAGAATAGATTAAATCATGAAATTATTCCTTATTCCTATAGTATTTCTCTTTACTGCAAGTAACCTTTTCGCGCAGGATATTGCACCGCCCGATACCAGCAAACACATTGCCAAACAGGATACCATTAACCCGAATATGGGAGATGTAAAAGGGCAATTGCAACAAATAAAATCAGATAAAATAAAGTTGCATTCTGATTCAATAGGGCCCGACTCTGTTGGTAACCAGCCAAAGAAGTCTTCGAAGGTTGATACAGTAATGCAAAATAAATATGGTGACTTATTAAAAAACGATTCAGCATACAATAAAAAATACCCTATGTGGATACCTTTTGTGGAAGGAATAGGCGATAATATGCTTTTGAGTTTAGTAGACAGGAAAATCCTGAAATATTCATGGGCAATGGTTGATGGCACTACCTGGAAAAATAACCTGAATGCGGGTTTTCCATGGAGCTCTCATTGGGATTGGGACCAGACAAGGTTTGGAAATGATTTTATGGGGCACCCTTATTTCGGCAACCTGTATTATAATGACGCTCGTTCTAACGGTTATAATTTCTGGGCATCGGCGCCTTATGCATTGATAGGAAGTTACGAGTGGAAAATTTGCGGAGAAAATGTAACGCCGGAAAGAAATAGCTTAATTGCTACCACGGTTGATGGTATTGTGCTCGGAGAAATATTATATCGAATAAGTTCTAACGTTCTTGATGACCGCACATATGGAACGGAACGTTTTTTTCGCGAGCTATTGGCTGCTATGATTGACCCTATGCGGGGTTTCAATAGACTAATACAAGGAAAAACATCCAGGCATACCAATAAAGAGGTTTACCAGAAAGAGCCTTTGAATATTACCCTTTATGCAGGCGTACATAGTGTAAACGACCGCACCAATGCCATTTTATCAGGGCCCACAAATGCAATGATAAATGCCCAGTTCGATTATGGCAATCCCTTTGAAATCCGTTCACGTGTACCATTTGATTTTTTTAAATTCAGAATAGAGACCGATATTGGTGAAGGAAGAAAAATAGTAGATAATATAAATGGCTATGGGGTGTTATTCGGAAAAAATGTACAGCATGGTAATGTAGCTTTACTTGAAGGAATATTTCTGAATTACGATTACTGGGATAATCCGATTTTTGAACTATCAACTATTGCGTTAGGGCCGGGAGTTTTTTCCAAATTGCCCATAGGCAAGAACTCCAATCTATATACCAATTTGCAAATAATGGTGGTACCTTTTGGGGGAACGAGCACAGGGCCTATAAGTGATACGTCACAGTTGCGCGATTTCAACTTCTGCTATGGTGCAGAAGCCAAATTTGAAACATCTCTTTCGCTTGGTGATGTGGCAACCATTGGTGTTGCATATTATTATTTTGCGCTTCGTTGCGTTAATAGCGTAGGGCAAGATGAGCCTGCCTATGGCAGCCTTGGAAATAATTCATTGGGTATTTTACGGCCAAAAATTACGTTGCAGGTATATAAAGACCTATCGATAGGATTTGAATATTTCCTGTATGCTGAGACTCATACAGATAATGGGTACCCCAATTACTCAGTAGCTCAAACAGAACAGAAGATATTCCTTCAATTTTATTTTGAAGACCCGCAACGCAGAGGCCATTATAACTAAACAGAGATATGAGGTATATTATTGCAATACTTTTTC
>Ga0206802_1020_pt1 | contig 40716 bp, 27 predicted proteins | sample Alteio_BWOrgCont_63_FD_152902 | JGI IMG/M metagenome (GOLD analysis project Ga0206802, IMG submission 152902) | Enriched cells from forest soil in Barre Woods Harvard Forest LTER site, Petersham, Massachusetts, United States -... | ecosystem: Environmental > Terrestrial > Soil > Temperate forest >... | reverse complement strand
CGACGCTAAAGGCGAGATTTCTGAATTAAAAAACACGATTAACATCATGGTGGACCAACTCAACTCCTTCGCGGCGGAAGTAACCCGTGTGGCCAAGGAAGTAGGTACGGAAGGAAAACTGGGTGGACAGGCAGACGTCAAGGGTGTTTCGGGTACGTGGAAAGATTTAACGGACAACGTCAACCAGCTGGCTGGTAATTTAACCAATCAGGTGCGTAATATTGCCAAGGTTACCACAGCCGTTGCTAAAGGCGACTTGTCACAGAAAATCACCGTTGATGCCAAGGGAGAAATCCTGGAATTGAAAAACACGATCAACATCATGGTGGACCAACTCAACTCCTTCGCGGCGGAGGTTACCCGTGTGGCCAAGGAAGTAGGTACGGAAGGAAAATTAGGTGGTCAGGCAGACGTCAAAGGTGTTTCAGGTACATGGAAGGATTTAACCGATAACGTCAACTTCATGGCTGGTAACTTGACTAATCAGGTGCGTAACATTGCCAAGGTTACGACAGCAGTTGCTAAAGGCGATTTGTCACAAAAGATCACCGTTGATGCCAAGGGAGAAATCCTGGAGTTGAAAAACATGATCAACACCATGGTGGACCAACTTAACTCCTTCGCGGCGGAAGTAACCCGTGTGGCCAAGGAAGTAGGTACCGGCGGTAAACTCGGTGGTCAGGCTTTCGTTAAAGGTGTTTCTGGGGTTTGGAAGGACTTGACAGATAACGTCAACGTTTTGGCCGGTAACTTAACAGACCAGGTGCGTAACATTGCCAAGGTTACCACCGCTGTAGCTAAAGGTGACTTGTCGCAAAAGATCACGGTCGATGCTAAAGGTGAAATCCTGGAATTGAAAAACACGATCAACATCATGGTGGACCAACTTAACTCCTTCGCGGCGGAGGTTACCCGTGTGGCCAAGGAAGTAGGTACGGAAGGAAAATTGGGTGGTCAGGCAGACGTCAAGGGTGTTTCGGGTACGTGGAAGGACTTAACAGATAACGTCAACGTTTTGGCCGGTAACTTGACTAACCAAGTACGTAACATCGCTAAGGTTACCACCGCGGTTGCTAAAGGTGACTTGTCACAAAAAATCACCGTCGATGCTAAAGGTGAAATTTTGGAACTTAAAAATACGATTAACATCATGTTGGACCAACTCAACTCCTTCGCGGCGGAGGTTACCCGTGTGGCCAAGGAAGTAGGTACGGAAGGAAAACTGGGTGGTCAGGCGGAAGTCAAGGGGGTATCGGGTACGTGGAGGGACTTGACAGAAAACGTCAACTTCATGGCTGGTAACTTGACTAACCAGGTGCGTAACATCGCCAAGGTTACGACAGCCGTTGCTAAAGGAGACTTGTCACAGAAAATCACGGTCGACGCTCGTGGAGAAATCCTGGAGTTGAAAAACATGATCAACACCATGGTGGACCAACTCAACTCCTTCGCGGCGGAAGTAACCCGTGTGGCCAAGGAAGTAGGTACGGAAGGAAAATTAGGTGGTCAGGCTGACGTAAAAGGAGTATCAGGTACATGGAAGGATCTCACAGATAATGTTAACTTCATGGCTGGTAACCTGACTAAACAAGTGCGCGGTATCGTTAAAGTAGTTACTGCCGTTGCTAACGGGGACTTGAACCAAAAATTCGTTTTGGAAGCCAAAGGAGAAGTAGCGGCCCTGGCAGAAACCATCAACAACATGATCGACACGCTCTCAACCTTTGCCGACCAGGTAACGACCGTGGCCCGTGAAGTAGGAATCGAGGGGCAGCTCGGTGGTCAGGCCAAGGTGCCGGGTGCATCCGGTGTGTGGAAAGACTTGACGGATAACGTCAACTTCATGGCTGGTAATTTAACCAAACAAGTGCGCGGTATCATCAAGGTTGTTACTGCGGTTGCCAACGGAGACTTGGGTGAAAAGTTCGTTTTGGAAGCCAAAGGAGAAGTGGCAGGGTTGGCGGAAACAATTAACAGTATGACAGATACTTTGCGTACCTTCGCGGATCAAGTAACAACCGTGGCCCGTGAAGTAGGTATTGAAGGGAAGCTTGGTGGTCAGGCCAAGGTGCCTGGTGCCTCGGGTACCTGGAAAGACTTGACTGTTAACGTCAACCAGTTGGCAGGGAACTTAACTTCCCAGGTGCGCGCGATCGCGGAGGTTTCAACCGCCGTTACCAAGGGTGACTTGACCCGTTCCATTACCGTCGAAGCCCAAGGGGAAGTCGCGGCGTTAAAGAACAATATCAACCAGATGATCACGAACTTAAAAGACACCACTGCTCAAAATAAAGACCAGGACTGGCTGAAAACCAACTTAGCCAGGTTCTCTAGTATGATGCAAGGTCAGAGGAACTTGACCGCGGTGGCGCAATTGATCATGTCGGAATTGACCCCTATCGTCGATGCTCAACACGGTGCTTTTTTCGTGGCGCATCAAACGGACAATGAAACCGAATTGACCCTTATCGCGAGCTATGCGTTTAATGAACGCAAAAATCTCTCCAGCACTTACCGTTTAAAAGAGTCCTTAGTTGGGCAGTGCGCGTTCGAGAAGAAACGCATTTTAATCACTAAACCACCTCAAAATTATATTTCTATTACTTCTGGGCTTGGTGAATCAACGCCGCAAAATATTCTTCTTCTGCCGGTTGTCTTCGAAGGAGGATTAAAAGCCGTTATTGAATTAGCAAGCTTCCAGCCTTTTAGCGTCAACTACCTCAACTTCCTGGATCAGCTCATGGACAGCGTGGGTGTAATTTTGAACATGATCTCGTCCACCATGCGCACCGAGGAGCTTTTGCAGGAGGTCAAACGTTCTAACTCGGAATTGGAAAATCAAGCCAAGGAGCTTGAAGACAAAGCCAAACTTTTGGAGTTAAAGAACAAAGAAGTTGAGATGGCGAGCTTGTCCTTGGAGGAAAAAGCCGAACAGTTGTCTTTGATTTCCAAGTACAAATCGGAATTCCTGGCTAACATGTCTCATGAGCTGCGTACTCCTTTAAACAGCTTGCTTATCCTTTCTAAAGCATTGGCTGAAAATAAAGATAATAATCTGACAGAGGAGCAAATCAAGTATGCTTCAACTGTCCACTCAACAGGACAGGATCTTTTGACCCTGATCAATGAGATCCTTGATCTCTCCAAGGTAGAAGCCGGTAAAATGTCCATTGAACCACAGGACATTCTTTTGCCGCAGATCTATGAATACCTGGAACATAATTTCCGGCCGTTGGCAGAGCACAAAAATCTTACCTTCACCATTAACGCCAATGGCAATCTTCCTAAAACAGTGTTTACAGACAATAACCGTTTACAGCAAATCCTTAAGAATTTGTTATCCAACGCCATTAAATTCACGGAAAAAGGCGAAGTCAACATGGATATCAAGGTAATGGAGAAAGAAAAGAAATTCGGCGTAGAAACCTTGGATAAAAGTCCTTCTGTCCTGGCGTTTGCCGTGCGGGATACCGGTATAGGTATCCCTATCGAAAAACAAAATATCATCTTTGAGGCCTTTCAACAGGCTGATGGGACGACCAGTCGTAAATATGGAGGGACGGGTTTAGGGCTGACTATCAGCCGTGAAATAGCCCGATTGCTTGGAGGCATCATCAAGGTCGAAAGCGCGCCTGGCATGGGCAGTATTTTTACGCTTTATCTGCCGCAAAAATACATCGGAGCGGAAATTGCAAAAAGCAGCAGCAGCAGAAGTAGCAGCAGCAAAGAAAATGCCTATCCCCCATTGCCCAAGGAACCCAATTTTAAAGGTAAAAAGATCCTCATCGTGGATGATGATATGCGCAACATCTACGCGTTAACAAGTGTCCTCGAGCCTTGGGGAATGATTGTCAGCCATGCTGACAATGGTAAGAATGGGCTTCGCCGTTTAAAAGAGAAACCGGACACGGATTTGATATTGATGGATATCATGATGCCGGAAATGAACGGTTTTGATGCTATTAAAATGATCCGTAGTATACCAAAATTTGAAACCTTACCTATCATTGCTTTGACGGCTAAAGCGATGAAGGGTGATCGCGAGCAATGTTTGGACGCGGGGGCCTCGGATTATATTACTAAACCCGTAGATACAGACCGTCTGCTTGCAATTATGCATTCATGGCTGAACAAATGACAGATACAAAGGCAGGATTTGATGAAATCCAGCCGTTAACAAAGACCAACATTCTGGTGGTGGATGACCGGCCGGATGGCCTGCTTGCCTTGGAGGCTGTGCTTTCTTGTGATCAGTACAATCTTTTTAAAGCCAGCAGCGGCCAGGAAGCTTTACGGTATGCTTTATACAATGATTTCGCGGTCATCCTGCTTGATGTGCAAATGCCGGAAATGGATGGTTTCGAAACCGCCAAACTATTGCGGGAAACCAACCGTTCCCAGTACACGCCCATCATTTTTGTGACGGCCATCAACAAAGAGGTCCGTTATATCAATCAAGGCTATGAAAGCGGGGCGGTGGATTATATTTTAAAACCTTTTGATCCTTTTATTCTTAAATCAAAGGTAAACGTATTTGTCGATCTTTTCCGAAAGAATTTACAGATTAAACAGCAAACCGATTTATTAAGGCAGATAGAGGCACAGGAAAAAGAACGGCAAATTTCTGAAATCAAGCAAGATGGCCTACGCAGTTATACGCATTTAGCCGACGCTGTTCCGCACAGTATTGTCAAGGTGAAGCCTTCCGGAGTGGTTGAATATTTTAATCAACAGTGGTTGGAATATACCGGATTTAAAACAGAAATAGATTGGGCACTGATCGTCCATCCCAAAGACAAGGGAAAGTTTCAGGCATTCTGGTTGGGCATGCAGCATCAGAATAATCAGGCTTGCGAGGTGGAAGTACGCTTGCGGAGCAATACAGATGGCATTTATCGATGGCATCTGGTGAGGGCTGTTCCCGATATAAAAAACGGGGAAAATATCTGCTGGATCATCAGTTGCACCGATATTGACAACATCAAAAGGACGGAAGAGTCATTTAAAATGTTGTCCCAAGAGCTCAATCGATCAAATAAAGAGCTGGAAGAATATGCCTATGTGGCGTCCCATGACCTTAAAGAGCCGCTGCATGTGGTGTCTTCCTTTGTTCATCTTTTAGAAAAACGCCTCCAACCCAAACTGGAGGATAGTGAACGGCAATATTTAAAATTTATTAGAGACGGTGTAAATCAAGCGCAAAGGCTGATTAAAGACCTGCTGGAATACAGCTGTATTGGCAAAGAAAAATCATATGAGCCGGTGGATATTTCTTCTGTGGTGACAGAAGTATTGGCCAATCTAAAGACTCTTATTGATGAAGCAGGGGCAAGGATTGAATGTAATGCAATGCCTAAAGTCGTGGCCAATTATTTGGAAATGGTCCAGCTTTTTCAAAATTTAATTGTTAATGCTATTAAATATAAGGGTCAAAAACCACCGGAAATTAAAATTTCTTCCAGGCTTGAGGGTGAGGTATGGGTTATTTCAATCAAAGATAACGGGATAGGCATTGATCCCCAGTATAAAGAGCGTATTTTTGATATGTTTCAAAGGCTTCATGGGAAAAGCGAATATTCCGGTACCGGCATTGGACTTGCTATATGCAAGAAAATTGTTGAGAACCATGGTGGAAGAATATGGATTGATTCCACCTTGGGTGACGGGACGACATTTTATTTTACAATCAAACAATGCCTATGAATGTGTTGATTGTAGAAGACAATGGACCCGAACAAGTAATCATGAAAGAAGCTTTTAAGGAAGCAGGGGTTGGGCATGATTTATACATGGTCAAGGATGGGATTGAGGCCCTGGAATTTCTTAATGCAAAAGGGGATTTTCACGGTGCGCCCAAACCCGATCTTATCATTCTTGATTTGAACATGCCCAGAAAGAATGGTTTGGAGGTTTTAATTGATATTAAGAATAACCCTAAATGGGAACATATTCCAATTTTGATTTTTTCCAATTCAGAATTTGCTAAGGATATATGTAAGTGTTATAGCTTGGGCGCTAATGCTTATCTGACTAAGCCTGTGGATTTTCAGGGTCTCATCGATCTTGTTCATATTATCGACGAGTTTTGGTTAAAATTGGTCCGTTACTGTGCGCACTAATAATTTTCCCCCTCTTTTTCATAAAGAGAGGGTTAGGGGGAGTTCCGATGAAAAAAAGAATCATTGTCGTAGATGACGAACCTTTAATCCCAGTTTTGATGAAAGAAATCATTGAGGAAGACCAGGAATTAGAAATGGCCCAGTTTGTTTCTGAAAAGGATGAGTTTCTAAATTTAGTGAGTCAAAATACTTTTGATGCCGCGTTGGTTGATATTTCAATGGGAGGTCGGGAGGGAGGGATTGAACTGTTACAAACGATGAAGGATAAAGCGATTGATTTGCCCTTGATTATATTGTCCGCGCACGATGAATTATATTATGCCCTTAAATGCCTGCAGGCAGGCGCCAGGGGGTATATTAATAAGAAATATATCTGTACTGATGTGGTAAAGTGTTTAAAAGAAGTTTTGGGGGGGCATTTATTTGTGTCTGGGGACAAGGGAGAGGATATTGTAAAGCAGTTTAGAAAATCGAATACCCTGTTAGCGTAAAGTGACTTTGAACCCATCGTTATTGTAAAGGCGAGTCAGGTTTAGTATACTTAATTTATGGCGTATCAAATTTTAGTGGTGGATGACGATGCGGATTTTCGCGAAGAATTGCGGGATTGCCTGGATGGATATACGGTCATAGAAGCAGTCAATGGGTTAGACGCATTGGCTATTTTAAAAAAGCCTAATGCTATTGATTTAGTGATCCTTGATGCTGTTATGCCTCATTTATCTGGAACGGAAGTATTACGGGAAATCAAGAAAATCAAGCCTTCCCTTGCCATCATCATGCTGACCGGCCAGAGCAGCAAGGACATTATCATTGATGCCTTAAAAGGCCGTGCTGATGATTATATTGAAAAGCCTATCAATGTGGGTAAATTCTTGGAAACAGTCCAATCTATCCTTGCCGCGAAAGCCTCGAAGGGTTTTACGTATGCCCGCGGCATCCATGCCAAGATTGAGCAGGCCAAGCAATTTATCGAACATAATTTTGACAAGAAAGTCAACCTTGAAGATGTGTCAGGACAGCTTTGCTTAAGTCCAAAATATTTCAGCCGGATTTTTAAAGAAATTACCGGGCAGGGTTTTAATGAGTACCGGCTTTCCGTCAAAATCACCCAAGCATGCGAGCTTTTAAAGAAATCGGATTATACGGTCACAGAAATTTCAAACCGTTTAGGGTATCAGAATTTAGAATCATTTATCCGCATGTTTGACAAGATAATGAATGTCAGCCCCACGCAATACCGCCATAAACATCAAAGCAAAAATCTGAAAAAACACTCCCATTCTAAGTAACGTGAGTTCGATACAGTCATCCTGAGCGCAGCGAAGGATCTCTTAAAGAAAAACCTTTATTGGATGTTCTATTAGAGATTCTTAGAACTTCTTCATACCCAATTTTAGCCTTTTTCTTGTAATTTCATTTGCTTAATAATTACTATTAAAGTATCGTAATTATGAAAAATAAATTGATTATTCTTTATATTATGAATTCATCCCAAATCAAAGAGCTTCTCAATAAGGTCCCGGAAATTACCATTTATTTCTGGATCATTAAAGCATTATGCACAACGGTAGGGGAGACGGTGGCAGACTACCTGAATGAAACGCTTCATTTTGGGCTGACTGGAACTTCACTGGTGATGGGGGGATTGCTTATTGTTATTTTATTCTTTCAGTTCAAGGCGAATAAGTATATCCCGTCAATTTATTGGCTCGCGGTTGTTCTTATCAGTGTCGTCGGTACCTTGATTACGGATAATTTGACAGACAAGCTCGGGGTTTCTTTGGTGACGACGACTGAAGTGTTTTCTATTCTGTTGGTACTGACCTTTACGGTGTGGTACGCGTTTGAAAAGACCTTATCTGTCCACTCCATTATCACGATCCGCCGGGAGGTTTTTTATTGGTTGGCTATCCTGTTTACCTTCGCGTTGGGGACTGCTGCCGGGGACCTTTGTGCGGAAAAATTTAATCTGGGTTATTTGACCTCGGTATTCATTTTTGCCGGCCTTATTGCTCTTGTAACCATTGCATACGGCATTGTTAGAAGAATTTTGTCCGCAAGAAGCGTATACCAATCCGCGTGCGCGATTCTGGCTTTTTGGTTGGCATATATCCTGACCCGGCCGCTAGGTGCCAGCATAGGGGATTACCTTTCACAGGATCACACCGACGGTGGGTTAGGACTAGGGACAACGACGACGAGCGCTCTTTTTCTTGCGATGATTTTAGGTTTAGTTATTTATTTAACGGTCACCAAAAAGGATGAAATCCTCCCTGAATCTGTTTAGGAAAATGAAGAATACCTGTTTATATTTGGGTATCGTTATTTTTTTATTAACTCCCACCTGGAGCGGGGCCGGAGAATTGTTTAGTCTGAATGATTGTTTTAGAGCAGCGCTCAAACGCAGTGAGGTCTTAGCCACCCAGCAGGAATTGATATCCCAAGCCGAAAGTAGTTATCACAAGGCCTGGGGAGCCATTCTTCCCACGATCAATAGTTCTTATACTTACTTCCACCAGAATGCCCCGGGTTTCACTGCTTCAGGAAATACATCGACTTCCGCCGGGCAACAGACCCTGGCCATCACTGCGGACCAGCCTTTGTTTAGAGGTTTCAGCGATTTTGCAGCTTTGCACGTGGCCAAAGCTTTTATTAAAGCGCAAGAACAAGCCCGCCAATGGGCTGGCATGCAGCTTTATAGCGACGTGGCAGCAGCTTTTTACACTTGCCTGGGCTTTCAGAAAGATTTAAGTGTTCTGGATAATGAGCTTGAGCTGTATCAAAAGCGGATCAAAGAGCTTCAGGATAGGATCAACATAGGTCGCTCCAGGATTACTGAAGTGCTCACCATCCAATCAGCCCAGGCCATTCTTCGGGCCCAACGGCAGCAGGTATTAGGTCAGTTGGAAGTGGCCCAGGAAGTGCTGGCTTTTCTTACAGGTTTGGATGAAAACATAGCATTGGATGACACCGACGATATTCCATCAGGCATAGGGACATTGGAGGCTTATCAATCCCAGATCAATGCAAGGCCTGATATCATCGCCGCTCAAAAGAATGTGGAAGCTTCCAAGTCCAATATTTCCGTTGCCAAAGGGGCCTATTTACCGTCGGTGGATTTGATCAGTGATTATTATGGTGAGCGGCCAGATCAGGAAAAAAGTGCGAATTGGGACGTGGAAATTGCCGTGACCCTGCCGATTTTTACGGGTGGTGTCATATCTTCCAAGGTGGAAACAGCGGAGTCTTTGAAGCGCCAGAGTGAAATACAATTGAGTCAGGTCAAAAGGATGGCCTTGGAAGATGTCCGTTCTCTGTACCATAATCTTCAGTCGGATCTTTCCCAGATCTCAGCCTTTCAAGAAGCTTTTAATATATCAGAAGAAAATTACAAGGCCAATGCCAGTGATTATGAGCATAACTTGGTCACTAATCTCGACGTACTCCAGGCGCTGACCACATACCAGGACGCCCAACGCTCCTTAGAAAAAATCCGTTACCAGGCCAAGATTGATTATAACCAATTAGAAGCATCTGTGGCCCATCGTCTCTCTTTGATGGAAGATTTATAATTTTAATAAGTGTCATTGCGAGCCCTGTTTTTTAGGGCGTGGCAATCTTTTTAAAGACTGAATAATCAATGAACATATCTGAAGTCTCCATAAGACGACCTGTCTTTGCCTGGATGCTGATGTCCGGGCTTATTGTATTTGGTGGTATCTCCTTTATACGCATGGGGATCAGCCAGCTTCCGGATGTGGATTATCCTGTTGTTTCCGTCAATGTCCGTTTGGAGGGAGCGGCTCCGGAGGTCATTGAAACTTCTGTCGTCGACATCATCGAAGACGCGGTGATGAGTGTCCAGAGCATCCGCAGCGTCACCTCTGAGTCGGAAGACTCTGAAGGGACTATCACCATTGAATTCGATCTTGACCGTAATATTGATCTAGCCCTCCAGGACGTCCAGGCTAAAGTTGACTCTGTTTTACAAAGGCTTCCCAAAGCAATCACGTCTCCCACCATCCGCAAATCAAATCCCGAAGACCAGCCGATCATACTCTTGACCCTAGAGAGCGATAAATATCCACTTAAGGACCTGATGTTATATACCAATGACCGTATCAAGGACGATTTCTCGACGGTGGCAGGAGTCGGCGACGTTACCTTGGGCGGTTACCGCGATCCTAACCTGCGTATTTGGGTCAATGAAAAAGCCCTGAATGCCTATGCACTTTCGGTTGATGACGTTATCAATACAATACAAAACGAGCATTTGGAAGGGCCTGCGGGTCAATTGGACAGCGGGAAAACACAATTGAATGTCCGGACCATGGGTGAAGCCAAGACGATCGAGGAGTTTGGTAACCTGGTCATCAATCAGCGGGGCGGCGCGCCGAATTATATCCCGATCCATCTGAAACAAGTAGCACGGATTGAGGAGGGAATGGCCGATGCTTTACGAATCAGCCGTGCCATGGGAACATCCTGTGTGGCGCTAAATATCCTCAAGCAACGTGGCTCCAATTCCGTTGAAGTGGCCCGTGCTGTTCGGGCCCGTGTCGCGGAAGTTCAGAAAGGCCTGCCCAATGGCATGAAGCTGAGTATGAATTTTGACAGCACCCGTTATACGGAACAAGCCGTGCATGAGTTATATTTTACATTACTTCTCTCAGCCCTTTTGACAGGGTTGGTCTGCTGGATGTTCCTGGGTTCTTGGACATCCACTTTAAATGTTCTGCTGGCAATCCCGACTTCAATTATTGGGACCTTTATTGTTCTTTATTTCGCGGGATTTACTTTGAATACCTTTACCTTGCTGGGCTTGAGCCTATCCATAGGTGTCGTGGTAGACGACGCCATCATGGTGCTGGAAAATATCATTCGTCACCGGGAAAAGGGGAAAAGCAGGATCTTGGCGGCCCTGGATGGCTCTCGTGAAATCACCTTTGCTGCCATGGCAGCCACCATTTCCGTCGTTGCGATCTTCCTGCCGGTGGCCTTCATGAGTGGTGTCATTGGAAAATTCTTCTTCCAGTTTGGGGTGACCATCACAGTGGCGGTACTATTGTCTCTGGTCGAAGCCCTGACCTTGACCCCCATGCGCTGTTCGCAGTTTGTCGATATCGGAAAAAGGACAACCCGTTTTGGTCGAGGGGTTGAGTGGTTGATGGAGAAAACGCGTGGCCTTTATGCTTCATCCCTGGCGGTGGCGTTAAATCACCGCGTTAAGGTGATCGTCGCGGCAATGGTCGTTTTTGCTTTAAGTTTTTCGGTCCTTTTATTCCTCAACAAGGAATTTATTCCCACCCAAGACCAGAGCCGGTTTAATATACGGCTTAAAACTCCGGTTGGTTCGGCACTTTCTTATTCGGATTTAAAATTCAGTGAGGTTGAAAAGTTTCTTTCGAAGCGACCGGAGATTGATCGTTACGTCATACAAGTGGGTGGAGGTTCGCCTGGGGATTCCAACAGTGGTTCTGTGCTGGTGACAATGAAGGACCGGGGTCATCGTGGGATTGATCCAAAGGCAGGGCATGAACTCAGCCAGCAGGAATTTATGGATGTTTGTCGAAAGAAATTCAACAAGATCCCCGACGTGCACGCGGTGATCCAGGACCTTTCCACCAAGGCTTTTACCGCCTCCCGTGGTTTTCCGGTGGAATTTACGGTCCAGGGGCCGGATTGGGATAAGTTAGCGAATTATTCACAACAAATAATGGATGGGTTAGAAAAAACAGGTCTCGTTACTGATTTAGATACTAATTATTCCCTTGGACAGCCAGAGCTTCAGGTTGTGCCTGACCGCAAGAAAGCGGCTGATTACGGGGTCAGTATCGCCACTATTTCCCAGGACGTGGAAGCCATGATAGGCGGAGTCCTGGTTGGTACTTATGAAAAAGGCGGTCACCGTTACGATATTCGTTTGAAGGTGGAAGACAGCAAGGAAGACCCACGTACCAAGGTCAACAGCCTTTTTGTCCGCAACAATAGAGGTGAGTTGACGCCGCTTTCTAATTTAGTCACGATGGGACAAAAAGAATCCATGGTCTCAATCTGGCGTAGCATGCGTGAGAGGTCAATCACTGTCTACGCCAATGTCAAGGCAGGGGAATCTCAGCAAAAAGCCTTGTTGGCGGTTCAGGAAGTTTCTAAGCGTGTCTTGCCGCCGGAGTATCACATTACCCTGACCGGAAGCTCGCAAACTTTCGCAGAATCCCTTCAGAGCCTCGTTTGGGTGCTTTTGTTGGGCATTGTCGTTGCCTACATGGTTTTAGCTTCGCAATTTAACAGTTTTGTCGATCCACTTTCGGTGCTGATGGCCTTACCTTTTAGTATGTCTGGTGCCCTTATGGCCTTGTTTGTGACGCATCGGTCTATCAATATTTATAGCGTCATAGGTTTGATTCTGCTTATGGGGATTGTTAAGAAAAATTCAATCCTGCTGGTGGATTTTACCAATCAGATCAGAGAAAGAGGCGAGCCGTCCGTTAACAAGGCCCTTTTAACTGCTTGCCCCATTCGCCTGCGGCCAATCTTGATGACATCAGTAGCGACCATCGCGGGAGCTATTCCCGCTGCCCTGGCCTTTGGTCCGGGGGCGGAGAGCCGTAATCCGATGGCCATTGCCGTTATCGGTGGTGTCATCTTTTCGACCGTGCTGACCCTTTATGTGGTCCCTTGTTTTTACAGCATCATGTCGCGTTTTGAAGGAAAGAAAAAGCATGAAAAGCTTCTTGCGGATGCTTTGGAAAAAAGAGAAGGCAATCATTAAACCCATAGAGGGCCACTCATATGACAAATCCGTTAGAATGTCGAAAATCCATACGCATTAAAATTGCGCTTCATTTAACGCATATAAAAGCCGGTGCGAACGGCGAAAAGATAAGCGGATTTAGTAAAGATTTAAGCTCTGGTGGCATTATGTTTTCATCTTCAGTTGAATATAAGCTGGAAGATATTGTTCATTTAGAAATCAAGTTGTATAATACTGAAGATAAAGAAAACGTAATTGTTCTTTCAGCTAAAGTGTTACGTGTACAGAAACTGGATAAAGATATGTATTCTATCAGTGCTTGTTTTATTTGGACTGACATTAAGCATCGGAAAGTTTTAGAAGAATTCATTAACAAACAGGCTAAAGGACGTAAATCTTTCTTTAATTGAAATTATGGTTCAAATGAGTGTGCCATCACCTTTGGGAGCATCTGTACTCGGCGAAGGGGTGAATTTTGCGTTTTTTAGCAGGAACGCCACCCGCCTTCGACTGGAATTATTTGATCATCCTCAAGATGCCAAGGCTGCCCGGGGAATTGATTTTGATCCCAAGCTTAACCGTACAGGGGATGTGTGGCACCTTTGGGTCAAGGGCATTGGGTCTGGACAGTTGTATGCCTATCGCGTGGACGGCCCGTATGACCCTAAGGCCGGCCATCGTTTTAATTTCAATAAACTTCTCTTAGATCCTTTCGCAAAGGCAATTACAAAAATATCTAATTGGGATTTCAATCAAGCCCTAGGGTATGATCCCTCTGTTCCCGACCGAGATTCAGTGCAGTCCACCGTTGATAATGCCGCGGGTATGCCCAAATGTGTCGTCACAGAGGATCGATTTGACTGGAAGGGGGACGTGTTGCCCCGACATCCTTGGGCCAAGACAATCATTTATGAAACGCATCTTCGTGGTACCACGATCCATCCAAGTTCCGGTGTTGAGCATCCCGGCACGTACAGGGGCTTGATCGAAAAGATCCCTTATTTCAAAGACCTTGGGGTTACAACCCTTGAGCTGATGCCTATTTTTGAGTTTAATGAAAGCCAGGTGACGAGCGCTCTTGGTAATACGCTCAAGAATTATTGGGGGTATGATCCTGTGACTTTTTTAGCACCCAAGGCTTCCTATAGCAGTTTGCCAGGTTTGGGAGAGCAGGTCCAAGAATTTAAGGAAATGGTCCAGGCTTTTCATAAAGCCGGAATTGAAGTGATCCTCGACGTTGTCTTTAATCACACGGCGGAAGCGGATATGCAGGGGCCGACGCTTTTTTTCCGGGGGATTGATAATTCGATTTTTTATATGTTGGATGATGATAAACGTTCTTATAAGAATTATACGGGTTGCGGTAACACCATTAATGCCAATCACCCCGTGGTGCAGGAGCATATATTGACCGCGTTACGCTATTGGGTCAAAGAGATGCATGTCGATGGATTTCGTTTTGATTTGGCCTCGATCCTTAATCGGGAAGGCACCGGTAATTTGTTAAGTAATGCGCCTGTTCTTGATAGGATTGCCAAGGATCTAGTCCTTAAAGATGTGAAAATCATCGCCGAACCGTGGGATGCTGCCGGTGCGTATCAGGTGGGTAATTTTTCAGTACAGCGTTGGACAGAGTGGAATGACCGCTTCCGCGATGATGTCCGGCGGTTTTGGCGTGGTGATGATGGGATGATCGGTCCGTTCGTCAGCCGCATCTGCGGCAGTGCCGATATCTTTGCCAAGGCAGGCAAAGGTCCCCAGAACAATATTAATTTTATTACCTGCCATGATGGATTCACATTGAATGACCAGGTAAGTTTTCGATCTAAGCACAATGAAGCCAACAGGCAGGATAATAACGACGGGGCAGGTGAGAATTTCAGTGATAATTACGGCGCTGAAGGTGCAACAACAGACGCTGCCATTGAATCTATCAGAAAGCGCCAGATCAAGAATTTCCTGCTGACCTTGTTCATTGCACGCGGAGTCCCGATGCTGCTGGGCGGGGATGAATTTCGGCGCACCCAAGGGGGCAATAACAATGCCTACTGCCAGGACAATGAAACGAGCTGGTATGACTGGAATCTTTTAAAACAGCATAAAGAAATCTTTAATTTTACCCGCGGCATGATCGCCTTTCGTTGTGCTCATCCTGTTTTAAGTAAGGAGCAATTTTATGCGGATGCTGATATCCGTTGGTATTCCCCGCAGGGATCATCGCCCAATTGGGGTAACCCGACAGAAAAGCAGTTTGCCTGCTTGATTGCTGAAGATCAAGATCATGCCCTCTTTTTGATCTTCAATACCTCTTGTGATGCAGTCGATTTCACTTTGCCCGCTGCATCTCCCGGAGCCCGTTGGTATCTGGCCGTTGACACTTCCCGTGAAGCGCCACAAGACATCTTTGCCGCGGGCAAGGAATTTCTTTTAGAAAACGCGCCGACCTACCACTTAAACCCCCGCTCCAGCGTCATACTTCTATCCCGTAAGTAATTTTTTATTTGTCTCCTGTAAAATACCCTGCGTATAATAAAGAAATTGTATTATTTACAGACTTTGGTATAATTATTCTTCCATAGCTGTTACTCTTTTAATAACAAAGGGTTAGATATGAAGATTGCGTTCTTTTCTTGGGAAGCGGTTCATTCGGTTTTTGTCGGTGGCATTGGTTTACATGTCACTGAGCTTGCCTGTGCCCTTCAACGCAAAGGCCATGAAGTCCATGTCTTTACGCGCATGGCGCGCCACGATCATCCTCACTACGAATGTATCCACGGAGTCCATTATCACCGATGCCCTTATGTCGGGAACCATGATTTTATAGAAGAAGTCGCCAATATGTGCCGTTCTTTTGTTGATGCTTTTTTTGCGACAGAGAATTATATCGGGTCATTTGATGTGATCCATGGGCATGACTGGTTGACCACACTCGCCTTGGAGTGGATCAATAAAGCACGGCGGCACAAGACCGTCTTTACCATTCATTCAACGGAGTATGGCCGCTGTGGCAATAATTTCTTTGGCGGGAATTCCGAGCGTGTCCGCCATCTGGAATGGTTAGGCACCTATTGCAGCAACCGCGTCATAGCGGTATCTAACGCCTTGAAGAATGAAGCAATGGGGATGTACAGCATCCCTGATGCTAAGGCGGAAGTTGTTTATAACGGTGTTAGCTGTTCGGATTTTGATAATTGGGTTGATCCCGGAGATGTCAGGCGTCAGTACGGTATCGGGCCCATGGATCCCATGGTGCTTATTGTGGGCCGTATGGTTTACCAAAAAGGCCCGGATCTACTCGTCGCTGCGATCCCCTATATTTTAAATTATTACCCTAATGCCAAATTTGTCTTTGCCGGTGATGGAGAAATGCGCCATGAAGTGGAGCATCAAGCCCGTAACACGAATGTCGCTTACGCGACACGTTTTGTGGGCAAGCAAAGTCCCTGGGCCTTGCGGGATCTTTTTAAATCCACTGATTGCGTCTGTGTGCCCAGCCGTAATGAGCCTTTCGGCATTGTTATCCTGGAGTCTTGGAGTGCCGGAAAACCTGTTATCGCCACCATCAATGGAGGCCCCAATGAGATTGTCTGGCATGATGTTAATGGGTTTAAAATCCAGGACAATCCTCAATCCATCGCCTGGGGGGTTGGGACCATGTTTAAGGATTTCGACCACGCCCGATGGATGGGGAATAACGGCCGCATGACCGTTGAGACAGCTTTCTCATGGGATATCATTGCTGATGAAACCTTGCATGTCTATAATTAGAGATCATTTTTATGGCATCGACTAATTTTGATTCAACCGAGCTGCCCGCCTTACAACCGCGCACCCAGTGTGTTCTTATCCCGCGGGACCCTAATTTTATTTACGTTTATTGGGATTACACCGACGAAGATATCAATCGCCTGCGTAATGAGCTTAAATTCGAAAGCGAAGATTCTCAGTTTATCCTGCGTGTTTATGATATTACCGGCATCAAATTTAATGGTTCGAACGCGAACCATACCTGGGACCTTGATGTGGGGTATTCAGTTAAGAATTGGTATGTCCATGTATGGCAGGATGACGCGGATTACTGTGCCCAGCTTGGGATCCGTTCGGGGGACGGTCAGTTTGTCCCTTTGATGCTTTCCAATGTGGTACGCACACCGCCTAAGACCTCCTCAAGTCGCAATGATTTGATATGGCAGGATATTAAAGTCCATAAGGAGTCTAAGCCCTATATCAAAGAAAATATTACGGAACGTTACCACCGCAAAGCAAAGCAGTCTGTCTCCCCAAGAACGTATCAACTAAGCACCCAAGACATTCGCGCGTATTACAATAAACTTTTTTATGAAGTGTCAAAAAAGGGCAGGGGCCATATGCCTTCCCTTGAAGAGATCTTAAAAGGAAGATTGCGGGGAGGGTATTGGCAAAAAGTCCGGCCGTTCATTACCTTCCCTGATTTAATAAAGAGTGCTCATCCGGGTGCTTCGGAGGGAAGTATCAGTGAAAATCAGCTTAATTCTCCGGCGGGTGCTAGTGAAAATCTGGTGAGTTTACAGGTGGGGGCGAGTGAAGGACGATTAAATAAGAGAAAGTTTTTCTTTGAAGTCTGGACAGAGGTGATTGTTCATGGCAGAACAGAACCTGATGCGGCAGTGTGGCTTAACCAAAAAGGAATCAAATTAAATCCTGATGGGACATTTTCCCTGCGCTACGCGCTCCCTGACGGTGAAATCCCCCTTAAATTTATCGCCCAATCTTCAGATGGCATTGAACAACGCCATATCTTGACAGGCGTTGAACGCAAAAAAACAATTGGTTTTACACGTCATCCTGAGCGCAGCGAAGGATCTTAAAGATTCTTCGGCGAATAACAATGAGTGTCCGGAATGAGGACCTTCGCCTCAGAATGACGATTAGGAGTACCATGAATAAAAAACCAAAAGGGTATCTTGCCCTTGTCCTTCACGCTCATCTGCCTTTTGTACGCCACCCGGAAGAGAATTATTTTCTCGAAGAGAATTGGTTGTATGAGGCCATTACGGAAACCTACATTCCCTTGATCCAGGTCTTTGAATCGCTCGTCCGTGATGATGTTGATTTTCGTGTGACAATGTCGATCAGCCCGACCCTGGCCGCCATGTTCAGCGATTCATTGCTCCAGGACCGCTACCTGCGTCACATCAACAAACTTATTGAACTGGCAGAGAAAGAAATGGAGCGCACCTCCCATGATCCGCGATACCATGGGTTGGCGGTCATGTATTACGGCCGTTTCATCGACGCGCGTGAGGTCTTTGGCCGCTATCATAAAAATCTTATTAATGCCTTTAAGAAATTCCAGGAATCAGGTTGTTTGGAGATCATCACCTGCTGTGCCACCCATGGCTTTTTACCAAATTTAAACATCAACGAATCTTCCGTCAAGGCACAAATTAATATCGGCATAGAGCAATACCGTCATCATTTCGGGGTTGACCCCAAAGGGATGTGGCTTCCTGAGTGCGGGTTTTATCCGGGCGTGGACCGTCTGCTTAAAGAATCAGGGATCAAATATTTCTTCTGTGATTCCCATGGGATCATGAATGCTGATCCGCAGCCGCAATTCGGTGTGTACGCGCCTATTTATACCCCCAGCGGTGTGGCTGCTTTCGGACGGGATTGGGAATCTTCCAAGCAGGTGTGGAGTTCAAAAGAAGGTTATCCTGGTGACCCTGTTTATCGTGAATACTACCGAGATATCGGCTTTACGCTGGATTTTGATTACATCAAACCTTACATTCATCCCGATGGTATTCGCATTAACACGGGGATGAAGTATTGGCGGATTACCGGCGAGACGGAAGAAAAAGCCCCGTACCAGCCGCTCCTGGCCAAAGAGAAGGCCGCGGCGCATGCCGGGAATTTTATGTTTAATCGCCAACAACAAATCGAACATTTGTCCCCTCACATGGATCGCAAGCCAATCATCGTCGCTCCTTATGACGCGGAATTATTTGGCCATTGGTGGTTTGAAGGGCCCCAATGGATCGATGCGTTGGCCCGGCAAATCTCATGTGATGCCGACAGCATTGAAATGATCACACCTTCCGAATATTTAAAAAAGTATTCCACCAATCAAGTGGCAATGCCGAGCCAATCGAGTTGGGGATATAAAGGATTTAGTGAATTTTGGCTGGAAGATTCGAATGATTGGATCTATCCTCATCTTCATGAAGCCGGACGGATGATAAAAAAGTTAGCAGGGGAGAATTCCGGTTTGATCCAGGGGAATTTTGGGAAAAATCCATTCAAATCCGCTTTGCGTTACCGCGCCTTGAACCAGGCCGCGCGCGAGCTTCTTTTAGCCGAGTCCAGCGACTGGCCCTTTATCATGAAGACAGGAACGATGGCCTCCTACGCCCAAAAAAGATTAAAGCTGCATTTAAACCGGTTTTATAAATTATGCAACGACCTGCAAAAAGATGCTATCGACGAAACCTGGCTTAAAGAAATTGAGGATAGGGATAATGTATTTGGGGACATCAATTGTGTTAAGTATTATTTAGAGTGTCAAAAACCCCAGGCATTGGTTTTGTCAGGAGGTGAATGATGAACGATATTATCGACAATTTACCGAATATTTTTGCCCAGCCCGACGAATTTGCTTCACTCAAAAAAAGAAAATTGTATAGCACGTATTCAAATATTGATTTTAAAAAAGTGCGGGCCTCTTTTGGCATTGCTCTTCACATGCATCAGCCGACCATCCCAGCCGGCGGCGGGGATTTACGCACGGCTGGTCTCGTTTCAAACCTTCAGAATATGTATGAAAACCAGGGCATCGGAGACAATCATAATGCCGGCGTGTTCTTTTATTGCTACCAACGCTTAACTGAGATCATCCCCAATTTGGTCCGGGAGGGGAAAAGCCCACGTATCATGCTGGACTATTCCGGCAATCTTCTCTGGGGATTGCGCCAGATCAACGGGGGGCAGGCGCTGGAAAATTTGAAAAAAATCACCTGCGATAAAGCGTACTATCCTTATGTCGAGTGGCTTGGGACCATGTGGTCGCATTCTGTTGTCACATCAACGCCAATCCCTGATATCAAACTTCATATGACCGCTTTCCGTCATCATTTTGCTTCTATTTTTGGCGTCGAGGCAGAGGAGCGTATTAAAGGATTTTCCGCGCCCGAAATGCATTTACCCATCCATCCGGATGTTTGCTATGAATATGTCAAAGCGCTCAAGGAATGCGGTTATGAGTGGCTGATGGTGCAGGAGCATACCATTGAAAATTTAAATGGCCAGGCCATCCGTAATCCGCATCTTCCGCATAAACTGGTTGCAAAGAATTCTTTAGGGCAAACTCAAGAAATCACGGTCTTGATCAAGACACAAGGTTCTGACACAAAACTTGTCGCTCAAATGCAGCCTTTATCAGAGGCACGGGGGCTTGCCAGGCAGGAATATTGCAAGAAGCTCATCCCGCCATTTGTTTGTCAAATCGGTGACGGTGAAAATGGTGGCGTCATGATGAATGAATTCCCTCCCATGTACACTCAGTCTATTCAAAGTATTTCGACCGAAGGAACAGTGGCTTTAAACGGTTCAGAGTATTTGGAATTCTTGGAAGAGATGGGTATCAATCCTGCTGATTTCACACCGGTGCAGCCGGTCTCTCAGCACCGCATCTGGGAGAAGGTCAAGAAATTTGAACCACAAGCGGTCAACAAGGCCATCCAGGAGCTTCATCAACAAGATTCCTCTTTTAATTTGGATCGTGGATCATGGACCAGCGACCGTGATTGGGTCAAGGGATATGATCAGGTGATGGATCCGATCAATCAATTGAGTGCCAGTTTTCATGAGAAATTCGATCAAAAAAACGTGGATCTTACTTCCCATTCCTATAAAGAGGCCTTATTATACCTTCTATTGTCCCAGACATCTTGTTTCCGTTACTGGGGGCAGGGAGTGTGGACAGATTACGCCAGGGATCTTTGTCGACGGGGCATGGAGATTGTTAAAAAAGGACAGTCCCCTTCACCTTCGTTGGTCACGCAGGGAAGCGCGCCGAAAATATTAAAAGACCTGCTTAGTTTTCCGGAAGTTATTCAAGAAATTGAGAAACACAAATGGTATGAGAGTGAAAAAGTAGGCCGTGATGTTGGCTATGAATGGGCCCAAGATGATTGGCTTAAAAATTACGCTGAAAAATGGAGACAAAAGCATTGAAGTATTGTCATTCTGAGCGAAGCGAAGAATCTAAAGAGATCCTTATGATAAATAAAACCATGAGCCCTTTTATAACTGACCACGATACCTATCTTTTCAAAGAAGGCAGCCATTTTAAACTTTATGAAAAATTAGGCGCCCATCTGACGGTTGTTGACGGTCAGCCAGGTGTGCATTTTGCTGTATGGGCACCCAATGCCAAGAAAGTTTCGGTGATCGGTAATTTTAATAAATGGCATCGGAGTTCACACCCTTTAAATCACCGTTTGGATTCTTCAGGCATATGGGAAGGATTTATACCTGGTTTATCCAAAGGAGAGGTATATAAATATTTTATTACCTCCAATCATGGTTTTTATCAAGTGGAGAAGCAGGATCCTTTTGCTTTTTATAATGAAGTCGCCCCCAATTTCGGGTCTATTGTTTGGGGGCTTGACTATGAATGGCAAGATTCTAAATGGATGAAGGAGCGTCATCATAAGAATAGTTTGGACGCGCCATTCTCCGTTTATGAAATGCATATCGGTTCATGGAAGAGGGTGCCCGAGGAGAATAATCGTCCTTTGACGTATCGGGAATTGGCCGTGCAGCTTCCTGAGTATTTAGAGGAGATGGGTTATACCCATGTCGAATTCTTGCCGGTCATGGAGTATCCATTTTACGGTTCTTGGGGCTATCAGACCTTAGGTTATTTTTCACCCACCAGCCGTTTCGGCACTCCGCAGGATTTTATGTATTTAGTCGATTGCCTCCATCAGCACGGCATTGGTGTCATCCTTGACTGGGTGCCGTCGCATTTTCCCACCGACGGTCATGGGCTTGTCTATTTTGACGGCACGCACCTTTATGAACACGCGGACGCCAAAAAAGGCTATCACCCTGATTGGAAGAGCTCTATTTTTAATTACGGCCGCAATGAGGTCAAGGAATTCTTGATTTCTTCGGCCATGTTTTGGATGGATAAATTTCACGCGGATGGCTTGCGCGTTGATGGTGTCGCGTCCATGCTTTATCTGGATTATTCCCGTGGCAATGATTGGATCCCCAACGAGCATGGAGGGCGGGAGAATTTGGAAGCGATTTCTTTTTTGCGGAGACTTAATGAAGTTGTTTATGCCAATTTCCCTGATATACAAATGATCGCTGAGGAATCAACTGCCTGGGGCGGTGTTTCGCGGCCAACATCGGTGGGCGGCCTTGGTTTTGGCATGAAATGGAACATGGGTTGGATGCATGACACCCTGCTGTATATGTCCAAAGACCCGATTTACCGTCAGCATCATCATAATGACCTGACGTTTTCATTTCTTTATGCTTTTTCAGAGAATTTTTTATTGTCTCTTTCCCACGATGAGGTCACCCATGGTAAAGGCGCTTTAGCTGGCAAGATGCCCGGAGATCAATGGCAGCAATTGGCCAATTTACGTTTGTTATTGGGGTATATGTTTGCCCATCCCGGCAAAAAACTCACCTTTATGGGATCAGAATTCGCCCAATGGGCCGAATGGAATTTTGAACACAGCATTGAATGGCATTTATTACAATACGCTCCCCATCAGGGCATACATCAATGGGTCAAGGATTTAAACCATTTTTATCGTAACGAACGAGCACTGTTTGAAAGGGATTTTTCTCCTGACGGTTTTGAATTCATTGATTTTAGTGATTATCAAAACAGCATTATTAGTTTTGCGCGCAAATCAGCGGATCAAAAGAGCATGATTGTTGCCATATGTAATTTTACACCTCAGACGTGGGGAGGCTATCGTGTCGGCGTGCCGGCAGGGGGATTTTGGAAAGAAGTTTTAAATTCTGACGCGTCCCTTTACGGCGGCAGTAATCAGGGTAACGCGGGAGGACAAGAAGCGTCCCCCCAATCTTGTCATGGCAAACCATTTTCGTTGCTATTGACAATCCCGCCTTTAGGAATTTTATTTCTTAAAAATGAAACAAACCCTTAGCTGTTAATGAGGCGAACAAACACGTCACTGAACCTCTCCAGTTTTTGCTCTCCGACACCAAATACTTCTGAAAACTCTTGCTTGGTGCGGGGCTTGCGATGGCACATGTCGATGAGGGATTTATCAGAGAAGATGATGTAAGGGGGGACGCCATTCTTATCCGCCAACTCTTTGCGTTTAGCGCGTAATTTTTCAAACAAAGTTGTGTCATAAGCTTCGTTTTGTTTAGTCCTGACGACCTTGGTAGGTAAAATTTCTTCCTCTAGCAGAAATCCCTGAAAAGGACGTTTGCCACTTAATAGTTCGTAAGATCCTTGAGAAAGGCTTAAGACTCCGTAATCATCACTTTTTTTGAGCAGGTTCTGGGAAAGCAGTTGTCCGGCAAAATGCTGCCATTGCTTGATAGACCAATCTCGTCCGGCACCGAAGGTTTTGCAGCGGTGATGATTATAGTTCAGGATTTTCTCCGCCTCAGAGCCGCGTAAAACATTAATGACATGCAAGGCTCCAAAACGCTCGTCAGTCTCTGAGACGCATTGCATGAATTTGATGGCCTGTACGGTCAGGTTCACGGTTGCTTCCGCTGGTTTGACGCAGTTGTCGCATAAGCCGCAGTTTTCGATGGTGTAATTCTCTCCAAAGTAAGTGATCAGCGGTATGCGCCGGCATTGGCGGCTTTGCGCGTAGGCGATGATGGTATTTAAATGGTTTTGCGCCACCCGTTTTTGCGTTTCATCTGTTTTTTGATCGATAAAATATTTGATCTTGCCAGCGTCCCCGTTGCTAAAGAGCAGAAGGCATTGCGAAGGCAGGCCGTCGCGTCCGGCACGCCCGGTTTCCTGATAGTAGGATTCAATATTTTTAGGAAGGTCATAATGAATGACAAAACGCACATTAGGCTTATTGATCCCCATACCAAAGGCAATGGTCGCAACCATAATGGGCACATCATCACGGATAAATAATTCCTGGTTTTTATGACGGACATCATCGGGCAGGCCCGCATGGTAGGGTAGGGCTTTAAATCCGAAATAATTAAGGTCATTGGTTAAAGTATCGACTTGCTTACGCGAAAAACAATAGATGATTCCGCTCTGGTTTTTAAATTTATTAATATAATCAATGGTCTGGTCAGTAGGGCGGCCTTTGGGAATGACCTCATAAAATAAATTGTCACGGTTAAAACTGGCCACTAATTCGCGAGGATTCTTTAAAGCCAGATTAGTGATGATATCCTGGCGCACGCGCTTGGTGGCCGTGGCCGTCACCGCGAGAAAGACAGCATGGGGGAAGTACTCGCGTAAATCCTTGATCCTGCGGTATTCAGGACGAAAATCATGCCCCCATTCAGAAATGCAATGCGCCTCATCAATCGTTACACAGTCCACCCGGCAGGAACGTAACATTTCAAGGATTTCTTCTTTAAATAAAGTTTCAGGTGCCAAAAAAAGAAGTTTAGTTTTTCCTGAAGCGATTTTGTTTTTGTTGGTAAGATACTCGTCCCAGGTGAGAGAGCTGTTTAAGACTTCAGCCTCAACGCCCAAACTTTTAAGCTGGCTGGTCTGGTCTTTCATCAGAGAGATCAATGGAGAAACAACAATTGTTAAACCCTGCATCATCAGGGCCGGTATTTGATAACAAATAGACTTGCCCCCACCGGTCGGCATAATAAGCAGGGTATCTTTCTTATCCAGGACGGATTGGATGCAGGTTTCCTGCAAGGGCCTGAAGGAATCATAACCAAAAACGGAGCGAAGGATTCTTAATTTCATAGGAAGGTTATTATAGGACGTAATAATAATTATTTCAAAGTTATTCGTCATCCTGAGGCCTACATTTTAGGCCGAAGGATCTCAACAAGAATATCCAAAGTACAATAGAAAATAATCTGTTTTAGGAAATAATTCTAAGAATATCCTCTAAATTTATAAAGTTTTTTTAATATCTTCGACGACAAATACCCAAGAAAACGCTTTCCCCAAAATGCCTTCCAGAGCTTGATTTTGCTGTATTTATAGTACATATTTATAATATGAGAGCCCCATGCCTCCATATAGCTATTTTAACAGCTTTTTTGGCTAATACTTTTGGGCCTGTTCCGATTGCCCAAGCGCAAGATTTTCATTTACCCGTTCCCGGTGTGATGGTCCATCTAAGCCCACCCCTTGATCCGCCAATATTAAAGGGAATAAAAGTCCATCCTGACAACCCATTTAGATTTGATTTCATTCTTGATAAAGGTGACAGTGTCATTGCGAGGAGCGAAGCGACGAAGCAATCTCAACAAGAACAACTTAAAACCGAAGCCACCAAACTAATCAAATACTTCCTAGCCAGCCTAACCATCCCAGAAAAAGACCTATGGGTCAACCTGAGCCCCTACGAAAAAGACCGCATCATCCCTCAAAGCTTTGGCCTGACCGAAATGGGTCGAGACTTGTTAGCTGAAGATTATATCCTTAAACAAGTCACCGCAAGCTTAATTTATCCAGAGGGTGAGATAGGCAAGAAATTTTGGAAACGTATTTATGAACAAGCAGCTAAACGTTACGGAACAACCAATATCCCTGTTAATACGTTTAATAAAGTATGGATAGTTCCAGACAAGGCGGTCGTCTATGAAAATGCCAAAGCAGGCACAGCCTATGTGGTTGAAAGCAAACTTAAGGTCATGCTTGAACAGGATTATCTATCGTTAGAGAAACATGAAGGAATTCAATCCAAGCAAGCACAGATTCCCCCTCTTTTTTATAAAGAGGGGGTTAGGGGGAGTTCCAAAGACATCAGCGCCCTAGGCTCCCAAATAATCCGTGAAATCGTCATCCCCGAACTGACTAAAGAAGTCAACGAAAACAAAAATTTCGCCCAACTGCGTCAAGTCTACAACAGCCTCATCCTTGCCACGTGGTACAAGAAGAAAATCAAAGAAAGTATTTTAGCTCAGGTGTATGGGGACAAAAATAAAGTTGCCGGCATTCAATATAATTCCACCGTCATTTCCGGTTCTTCCGATATCATTCCCGCGAAAGCGGGAATCCATTTTAAGAATGACGTTGAAGCCTTGTATCAAGAATATTTGAAGGCCTTTAAAAAAGGTGTTTTTAATTATATCAAGGAAGAGCCTGGCCTTACGACCGAGGGGATGGTGCCAAGGAAATATTTTTCAGGTGGATTTTTTGGTGGTGCAATTAATAGGGCAATGGTAGTAACACAAAATTCATCATTGATGAACGGTGTTACAGGTGATAATGCCATGATTATTGAAATGTTCGTAAAACCTTATGTTAAGATGTCAGAAAAACTACAAACTCTCCCTCGAAGTCCTTGGTTTAATATCACCAGTTGGTATATGCTAGCATTTCAAAAACCTTTAGCTCCTTTATTGCAGCGATGTCAGAATAATCAATTGACATATGGGGAACTCCAGACATTCATCCGCATGGTTATTCAACCTGTCACCAGGGCGTATCACTTGGATTTTCATCTGCCTTTTTTAAAATCATCTCTTTCTGATCTGGTTGATATGGATGATTTGAAAGATTTTGTCGGTGCTGTCGACGTTCAGATTTTGATCCCCAGGGGATTTGTCATCGTAGAAGGTTATTTAGCACGAATTATTAAGAAAGGTTTGGTAACGACAAATCGAGGCCGTTCAGTACCTTCATATGTAGTGGAACCGCTGGTTGCTGATAGTTTTGGACAAGCTGTAGCTAATGAAAATTACATTTATATTGATGCTGATCATATACGGATGACACATGGATTATTACAACGCACTCAAGCAGAATTAGAGAATCCAAATTTTAGGGGGTATTTTTTTAAAGGACGAGTTTTTCATGAAGACCCGACTGGGCATTATATTGAGGGGTGGGTTTCAAGAAATTTCTTTGGCGATGGTAGGATATCGTTAGAAGACAGGCATGAACGTTATTTACAAAATACTTTAGCAGAAGAAACTCACCATTCTGATTTATTGAATTATATGCATATAAGATTGGACCGTCCTTTTCGTGAAAATCGACCGGATGATGTGAGGGCCTTGATAAAATCAATTTTTCGCCATGACGGCGTTGGTGCCGTTCTGGCCAATCGCTTGGAAGAGCGCTTACAAACTCAGCCAGCAGAGATAGTGGCCCAGTCCATTATTGAATTAGAGGGAAAATTAGGGGCTTTGATGGATGCACCATACCCACTTGAAATTTTAATGGAACCTTTAAGGAATCGAGTATTTACAGAAGTTCCCGAAGAAAAAAAAGACCCCCTTGGCTATCAACAAGCTTACGAATTGGAACTTGAAGTTTTAGGTCCTCAGTTACGTGTTATGAATAACGGCGGATGGATTAAATACACAAGCAAAAGAATGGGTAATCTGGATAATTTTAATAATGAAATAAGAGTAGGAGCTCAAGCAGCTTATGCAAAGGTCTTTGATTTTGCAATGCAAACCTCGGGTACAGATTTGGCTGTAAGGAACAGTCTTTCAGGGCTTGCTTCAATAGAGGAGAATACTCTACCCGAAGATGATTATATGGATTTTAGTGACAGTGTAGAGGGTAGTGTCTACGACTGGGGGAGGACTAATCAAGAAAAGATTATGGCATTTGTTCATAAATTAAAAGGTGTAAATAATGCGTGGAGATTCTATTTTGGGACACTGCTTATTAATCATGGGGAAAATGCTTTTAAGTCTTCTTTTGGTGGATCAATTGTAAATATCCATTTTGTGGGTAAGTCTAAGGAAGGAGCATGTTTTATAATCAACGCTGTTGATACCTATGGTTATACATACGATCCGCTAAAAGCTTATGGTAATTTACCATTGGTGGTCCCTTTAGGAGCGTTACAAGAGAAATATGGTTTTCAGGATATTTTTATCAAAGATTTATCAGAGCTTCCGGAGGTCAATATTAGAACTAATCCCAATCGAGGGCCGCTAACCATGATGCAGATGCTTATCATGATTCTTGCTGCTGTTAAACATCCTGAAAGAATTTATATAGGTAGAAAAACTACATACGCTACCTTGTCCGTTTATAGAGGAGAAATAGAAGAAAGTTCTCCTATTGTAAATCTTGCAGTGGACGATTTTGTATTAAATTTGACAGAACAAAATTTATTGGAGGCTGCCAAGCTTGCAGACAAACTAGATGCTAGAGATTGGAATAGCCCTTTACATGAATTGAATTCTATTTTTCTAAAATTAATGCCGTCAAGAATTGATGCAATTAAGAGGTATAAAGTGCAAACAATAAGAAAGAAGCTAGATGCCATAGAAACAGAAAATATAGTAAATGGGGTTAAAAGCCTGGTCCCTATAAACATTAAATTGTATTACAGAAGTTGAAATTCTATCTGCAAGAAAACAACTCTCCTATTTAAGCAGTGGTAAGATCGATGAATTACTTCATAGAATTAATGAAAGAATAACCCAGGTAGAAGAAGTTGTGGGTCTAATTGAACAATATGCCGCTCAAAATAGAGGTTTTGCGAATGCTCGATACGAAAATAATAATGATCATTACCGAAGTGTAGGCATCTTATTGGCCCAGGCGCGTTACATGTTGTTAAAAATGAAAGAATTGAGAAACGCAATTAGTCCTTATCCTATGCTTGTTTCTTCAGCAGAAAACGTCTCTTCTCCGTTGGCTTTAACTGGTACGATAGAAAGAAAAAATGTCCCCCTCCTCACCGGTCCTGCCGGGAATGTCTCTTCACATGGAGACTTAACTACATATGGAGGGGTGGCTTACTATCAATTAAATAAGGCAGTGATTCCTCCTTTGGCGCCAGGAGCAGACCGTTTTAATTATTTTACAGGACGAGTTGATCGCGGAGAGGTAGATTCTTTGCTGACTCAAGGAATAGAATTAAGAGATTATAAAGAAGGAGTTGGAGGGGCATATGGAAGTGGTATGTACAAAGGTGATTTTGACAGGTACATGTTCAATGAACGAGGTGGAGAATTAGGTTATATTGTAGTTATTGATATCCCAGAGCATATCGCCTCTGAAGCAAGAGCACTAGCTCGCCCTCCTGGACATTTCTATGACAGAGAACTTGAACCATTTATTTTTCATAATGGTAAATTAAAACCAGAATTTATTCTTGGTGCCATCGACCAGAAAACCGGCCAGTGGATCGACAAGGCTCTAATAGTTAATAAAGACCTTGGTGGTATCGATTTAACTCAAGCTAATAAATATTTACAAACTAAAAATGGCGACGGCGAAATCAAATTCCATATGGATCCGGCCATGCTGCGGCAATTTCAAAACGCCCCAGGCTTTGTGCCGGTGATTATTAATATCCAGCCGATGAATGATCTTCGCACCTTCCTGGGGCTCAATGATTTTTATTAGTTCCTAATCCCTAACAATGTTATGCCTGCGAAGGAAGTATAATAATTAGCTGATATTTTTGTTTAATTTTATATAATAAGGTTCATCATTTAATTGTTGAACTCCCCTTAATCCCCTCTTTATAAAAAAGAGGGGAGATTTAGAAAGGATTGGTAGTTTGAGATCATTTAAGAATAAATTCTTTATTTTAGTCATTGTCATGTTTTTGACCACGTCTGCCCATGCGCAAACGTATTATGGTAATAACAGGCATTTGACTGCATCGGAGATTGAGCGTGTTAAGGCGCTCAAGGAGCTTCTGGAGGGTGTTGATACCCAGCCGTTGTGGAAAACGATTCATGAGCTGGAGAAAACACGGCATCCTGAGATCAATTTGGAAATGAAAGAAGCGATGGCACATGCTTATGTTGACATAGCTAAAGAATTTGGCATTGAGGAGCAAAAGAAGAAAGAATGGTTGTATAGCATGGTATGCCTTAACATGGCTTATCTGCAATTTGGTGGAGTCAAGGGGGCGCCTGGAAGCACGACGGAGCTAAACAGGCTTATCCGCCAAAAGTTAATAAAATATCTACCTTCCAATGCTTTTAATCAGGCCGGATTTATTTATTCGTTGGATTGATTTTTGCTGCTAGAATATCTATCAATATGATTAAGAAAATTGAAATAAGCTGGTTGGGAAAGCCGCAAGACCATGACTACACGTCAGCCATGTCTTATCTTAGTTTGCTGTATGATAAGAAAGTGACAGCAACGCGTGTCAACAAATTGCGGCATGCCCCGATGGTAGAGTTTAAGGCCAAGGATATTTTCCGGGCTTCAGCCTTGCCGTTATTAGGGATCGCTAATTCTCATGTGTTAAGAAATAAGAAGAAAATATTGTCAAAAGAGAAGTTGTCTCCCATTCTTTTGGTCAGAGACAGCCAAAATGGAAAGGTTATCATCGCGGATGGGTATCACCGCATGTGCGCGGTTTATTATTATGATGAAGACGCAGTCATTCCTTGTCAGATCATTTAATTTAATCATTGTCCTCACGATCGCGTTTTATCCAGGCATGGCACAGGCCAAAGGGGGCGAAGAGCAAGACCAGATCATCCTTTTAAATGATTCGGCTTCCGCCCTTGAGGATTCCAATCCTGTGCTTTCCAAAAGCCTGGCCCAATTTGCCGACGAGAAAGAAAAAGAATGGGAGGATAATAAAGCCAACAATGCCGCATCCCCAAGTCCCCTCACCGATAAAGATATACCTCAGGCTCAAGCACGGATAAAACTTCTTAAAGCAGCAGCCCTTGCTGTTGGGCCGACGTATCCTTTAATTACCCAAGGTTTGGTTAAAATGGCGAACGATATGCTGATGGGTATGGATGAGGGTGATTTTCTTAAGATTTATCCCCAAAATAATTGGCGCGATTTCAGGCATGAAGGCCCGGAGGATTGGTTGACTTATAATGAGCCGTTAGATGACCCTTTTCATGAAGTGATTACTTTTTATTTTAACAATGAAAAACTCACCTCATGGAAGATCAATGACCGTCCTGAGGTCATTAAAGAATATTTGGGAGAATTTTCTTTTTATCAAGATCCTTCCATCATTTACCAGGCCATTAAGGATGTTTTACTGAGAATGCCGTATCAAGATTTTCTTAATGTCACCAACCGTCAGCGGCCGGTCATTTTTACGGAATTCTACAGTGAAGGAACAGCCCGTTTTGCCAGCTCTTCGGAATTTATTGTGACTAAGGATGATCCTGCTTGCTGCAGCGAGGGTTTTACCATGGTAAAGCTTGGGATGAGCTTGGAATTAGCCACGACCCCAGGGCCCATTGAAGGCGTCGTCGCCCACGAGATAGCCCACCGTGTCCTGGATTCTATTAGAAATGGTAATGTGAATTGTGATGCCGAAAGGGCAGCCAATGCCTTGATCAAGAAATGGGGATTTAAGGAAGAATTTAAAGAGGCGAGCCAATTGTTCGGCCAGAAAAAAGGTGATCCCGCGGCCTGCCAAGAGGTGGCGCATAAAGCATCTACCAAGTAAGAAGCATGCCCGCGGTTTAAGTTTAGGCGAGTTCTTCCCCTGCAGCCAAACCTTCCAGAAGAATATTGACAATATCCTGGTCAAGATGGTCTTTCATTGAGCGTAGAATGACGGTGGCTTCCTGCTTTGATTTTTTGGGGCGGTAGGGACGGTCGGTAGTAATGGCGTCATAAGCATCGGCCACGCTTAAAATACGCACGAGCGGGGAGATTTCTTCTCCTTTGAGTCTATCCGGATATCCTGAGCCATCAAGCTTTTCGTGGTGATGACGTATGACATCGCACAAATGCTGCAGGGAGCGCACGGGTTTGATGATGCTTTCTCCAATTTCCGGATGGCGGCGCATAATGACCCATTCCTCATCGGTAAGTGTATTGTCTTTTTTCAATATTTCGTCAGGAATGCCTACTTTCCCCAGGTCGTGCAGGCGGGCGGCATCCCGTAAAGTGTTAAGGTCTTCATCGTCAAGCCCAAGGCGTTTACCTATCATTAAGGCGTAGTACGCGACACGGTCAAGATGGCCGCGGGAATACTGGTCCTTGGCATCAACAGCCAGTGCCAGTGCTGAGATAGTTTCAAAATAAGTTTTTTCAATATCATGGTTGAGTTTTGAATTCTCAATAGCAACGGCTGTCTGGGAAGCAAGATTGAAAACCAGTTCCAGGTCTTCCTCTGAGAAGCTTTCCTTTTGCCCGTCAGGTTTGTTCAAAGTCATGATGCCGCTGACACGGTCATGATAAACCATGGGGGCGCAAAGCAGGATTTCTCCGAAAATTTCCGATAATTCCGGATTGTTCTTGTCTTGTAGAAAAACACCGGATACGCTCATGGGTTGTTTTGCCGCCAGGACTTTGGCTAACGGCGAGCCGTCAAATAGTTTTAGGTATATCTTTTTTCTCTGGTCATAGCCGGCGCCATAAACATTGTATACGGTCAACTCTGTTTTTTTATCGTTTAAAAGCAACAATGCGGCGGACTTGCAGTTTAGGGCGTTGGTAAGTGTTTCAAGGATCAATTCAAGGAAGGTGTCAATGTTCTGCATGTTGGAGATACCGTGGCCAACCTTGGACATAACAGCATGCAGCGTTTTTTTAGCTAGCTCCAAGCTGCGGACATTTTCTTCCAGGCGCTCTGTCACGGCTGAAAAAGAGCGGCTAAGAATAGCAATTTCATTTTCACCCTGGCTGAGTTCCTGGATGGTCTCAGGGCTTAATAAATTTTCCAGGGCTTTGCTGTTTTGTTTGGAGATGTCAATGATTTTAACGAGCAAAGAACGGATCGTAATGAATCCAATAAAAACGCCTAAGACCATCAGGATCATGGCGTAGGTAAAATTCATTACAGGAATACCGAGTCCTCCGTGCTTAGTGGTTTCAAGGTAGAAATAATAAAGAAGGACCATCGGTACAATGGATGTGATCAGAAAAAGAATGGTGAATCTGCGTAGGATGGATGCGTCTTCAAATGAAACCAGGAAATTTGATTTTTTATTGTCCGTTTTCATATTGTAACTTTAACCGCAATTCCATATCTTGAAAAGATAAATTTTATTTTCTTTTATAGTATAGCACATTAAAAGGGCAGGTGGTGTTTGTAATCATTAATCATATTATATTGATTAAATATCAAATTCTGTTATAATCATTTTGATGAACAAAACACTTCTATTTATTGTCTTTTTTCTGCTGCCAAGTTTGTGCGGGGCTCAAAGCAGGCAAGATATTAAAGTTTATTTTTCACCAAATGGAGGCTGCCAGCAAGCGGTTGTTTCAGAAATAAGAAAAGCCGTGCAAACCATAGATATAGCCATGTATTATCTTAGCTCCAGGGAAATAGCCCAGGCGTTAGTCAAGGCCCAGGGGAGTGGTGTACACGTGAGGATTGTCCTAGACCAGGGTCAGGAGATAGAGGCTGCTTCCAAAAGCGGGTATCTCCTCAAGCATGGTTTTGATATCCGCTATCATATGGGATTCGGTCTTATGCATAATAAATTCGCCATTATCGATGGAAAATCGTTAATTACAGGATCTTTTAATTGGACATTGACCGCCGAAGAAAGGAATGAAGAAAACCTGTTGATTATCGCTGATGAAGGGACTATAGAAAAATATAAACAACGGTTTGATTATTTATGGAATACCAGCCGTATGGATTCGAGGAACGCGAGGGGCGTTGAAGCTTTTCCTGCCTGGTTTTGCAGTACATTTCATCTTTTATGCAATAATTAGGAAAACCCTTAGCATTCTTTAATCCCTACGAATATAATAAATCCCATGAACATCAGGTGGAATTTTTATTCAATCACTCTCATTGCTTCGCTCCTATTTATATTAGTTCTTAAAATCCAGCTTTTCCCCAATTTTCTTGATATCTATTACCATCTTTCAGTGGCCTCAGGCTTTAACAAGGCCGGGGGCTTTGTGACCAATGCCTTTTGGGAATATGCCCCTTATGGCCGCGTCAATCTTTACCCGCCCTTATTCCATTTTCTTTTGCTGGGCCTTATCAAAACCGGCCTGCCGTTAATACTCATCGCGCGGCTGATGGATGTCATTATTTTCCCTTTGTTTTTGTTGGTCATATGGTTTATCGGCCGGTCTATTTTTAACGACAGGGTCGCTTTTTTCTCAACCTGCATGGCAGCGATGACGTATTCGTTTTATCTTTGCTTTTCCAATTTTATCCCTATTACGCTGGGCTTTATATGCGGGCTTATTGCATTCTGGGGGATTGAAAGAAATAAGATGCTGTTTGCTTCCATTTGCTTGGGCCTGACCTTTTACACGCATATCCAAATCCCGTATTTTTTTATTATCGTTTTTATCATTTATGGCGTCCTCGTTAAAGAAAAAAGATCAATCTGCGCAAAGGTCATCTTCTTGAGCGCCGTGCTTGGCTTGCCGTTTTTAATTTATCTTATTAAAAATATCAGTAATTATAACCCCCATGGCATGCAGGAACATTTTGTCATCGAGGCCAGTTTATGTTTGGTCCTTTCGATATTCGGCCTTAAAAAAGTATTCCATCAGAAGGGAGCATATTATTTTTTGTTGATTTTTGTCATCGTCAGCTTTTTATTCGCTTTTTTTTATCCTTATAGGTACATATGCGGCCAGGGTTTGTTAGGATTGATATTTATTTCTGCTGTAGGGATTGATGAGATTTTAAATGACCAGAGGGAAAAAAAGAAAAAATTATTGGCAGTTATTTTGTTGTTTATCTTTTGTTCTCCGTCCTTTGTTTTAACGATGGAAAAAGAAATAAAATTTGTTCCCCTTAACTCAACCTTTATTAACATCCTTGTACCTAATCAACAGGTTGAAAGGCCTAATGATCTTTGTTTATATACCAAGTTTACGAATGAAGTTGTTGAGATTGTAAAAAGTAACAGCGATAAAAATGACATTATTTATTGCAATATACCATTTTCAGCCGCTATGATTTCAGTGATGGCCCACCGGGCCAATTCAGAGGCCATGCTTAAAGAAATAAACCCTCGTGTGGTAAGCGATCCTATTGCCAATTCTAAAGTGATCATTTGGTTTAAAGTCGATGGTCCCCAAAATCGATTGGAACAAATAATAAGAAAATATCATTTGCGTGAGATCGCCCAGACACAAATAGCATATGTTTATATAAATGACGCCTGTCAGTCTAAAGTGCGGATAAACAAGCCATTGATTTCCAATAAATGGGTATTTTTGTGTCTCACAGGCATCTTTGTTTTGTTGGTTTTTTTGGTCCGGATCAAGTAGGCGCTAAGCTAAAAAAGAAGCCCCGCCAGAAGGCGGGGCTGTCTTTGAAACAATCCGGTATGTATGATTACGGAGTTAACACACCACCGGTGGTGATCGTTTCTGCTTGACTTCCTGTAGTACCTACGACTGACGGCGTTGCTACGACGTTATAACTTGTAGCTGTAAAAGTACAGGCATAGTTATAACCAGCAATCAACGGAGAGCCGGTGCAATAATCGGTGTTAAGATACGGGGGGCCTGACACAGGCGCCGTTAACTCGGTAATAGTTGTTGGATAATTACCGTTGTTAGCCGTACCATAAGACTCTGCTGCCGTTGAAATTGCCCGTAACGTGGCTTTGGCCAAGGCGTCATTGGACGTCATTCTGGCACGAAGCAGGTTAGGGATTGCAATCGCTGCCAACAAGGCAATGATTGCCACTACGATCATGATTTCCACCAGCGTAAAACCTTGTTCCATTTTTCGAGTACGCATAAGTACCCTCCTTACGGTTATATGGTTATATATGACTCCAATTCAAGTATACACCAAAATTAAGGCCGTGCCAGTTTTTTTTAGTGTTTTAGGGCCCTATTCCTTAATATAGCCCAGGGGCTTAGCCTGGGAAAGATAAGACTTGGGGTTGACAAATCAGTGTAGAGGGGGATAATAGGCAACATTATGGAAATTGATAAGAATTTAGTTTTGCCTAAAGCAGATTCCTGGAAAATGTTTAATTCTATTGCCGGGCGGTATGATTTTCTTAACCGTCTTTTGTCCCTTGGGCAGGATATTCGCTGGCGTGGCGCTTTAAAGCAGTTTTTGCCGGATTTGGAGGGTCAGACCATCTTGGACTTAGCAACCGGTACCGCGGATGTTTTGATCACTTTGACCAGGGACAATCCCAGGATCCATCGTGGCTTTGGGGTGGATCCAGCGGTCAAAATGCTTGAAATCGGCCGTAAAAAGATCCAATTGGCAGGCCTGGAAGACCGCCTGATACTCCAGCAAGGGGATGCGCAAGCGCTACCTTTTCTTGATGGGACTTTTGACTGTGTAACGATCTCTTTTGGCATCCGTAACATCCCGGATTTGCGCCTAGCGCTTTTGGAGATGTACAGGGTCACGAAGCAGGGCGGCCGGGTTTTAATCCTGGAGTTCTCGAAACCTGAAAATCCTCTTCTTAAAGCAGGGCATTGGCTTTATTTGCAAACATTTGTGCCATTGGTGGGGTTTTTATTTTCCGGGAATTTTAAGGCTTATACGTATTTAAATCAGACCATACAGACTTTTCCCTACGGAGAGCGCTTTTGTAAGATTTTAAAGCAGATGGGATTTGTCAATATCCAGCCCCATCCCCTTATGGGAGGGGCCGCCACCATCTATGTCGCCCAAAAATAATTTTCCTACCTTCAAAGAAGCTCAAGATCAGATGTCTTTGTTTGTAGCAGCGTACAAGCCATCCAAATCCATAGAGCGCATTGAAATTAAAATCGATCCTGTGGACATGCTTTCGTGGCTATCGCTGCAGGGGGATGATGTTAAAATTTATGGGGCCAATCAAAGCGATACCGTCAGTATTGCCGGCATAGGTCAAGCTGTTTGCTTAACAGGTAGGCAATTAGGAAATTTTAAAAAAGTCTTTAAGCAACTACGTAATTTTTTGTCACTAAGGTATCCTTATTTGCAATGGTATGGAGGTTTCTGTTTTGATGAGCGGCATTCAGATGCGGATTGGGAGGAGTTTGGCGCGTATCGTTTTGTTATCCCGCGTTTTGAATTAGCAGCCCAAGGCGGCAAAATGATTTTTTGCTGTAATTTGGTGGGAAGTGTCAATATAAAGGGTGTGCTGAGGCAATTAGCAGCCATTAAAGTAAATTGTCATCCTGACCCTGAACGAAGTGAAGGGGAAGGATCTCATTCCAGTCGAGATTCTTCGCCCTTCGGGCTCAGAATGACGAATAACGATGAGTGTCCGGTACGAGGACCGAAAGAAGGAGCATTTCGTAATAGTCCAATTTTAAGACGCGGCGATCAACCTGATCAAGCGCTTTGGAAAAAGGATGTTGATCATATCCTGAATGACAAGTCCGTTGAAAAAGTTGTTTTGGCGCGTAAGACTTCCCTTAATTTTAAACAAGCCCCTGACCCTTGGGTCATGCTCAGGCAATTAAAAGCAGTCACACCTAATAGCTATCATTTTGCTTTTCAATTCAAGAAAACAATTTTTCTAGGGGCATCACCAGAGCGTCTTTACCGTCGTTACCAGCGTGTTATTGAATCCGAAGCCCTGGCAGGCACCATGCCTGAATCAATTGATCCTAAGATTTTACAAAATTCAGATAAGAATAATCACGAACACGCGCTTGTCGTGGATGCCATCAATGCCTCTTTTAAAGAATTTTGCACATCTTTTGAACGGGACAAACAACCAAACATTTTAACGTTACCCAACGGGCATCATTTGATCACTAAGTTTCAAGGTCAATTAAAAGATGGCGTAAATGATGAAGATATCTTACAATCCCTTCATCCAACCCCGGCATTAGGAGGGACGCCAAGGACCCAAGCAATGTCCATTATCCGTAAACTTGAAGGATTTTCCCGAGGCTGGTATGGGTCTCCCATAGGTTATGTGGGTTTAGATTGGGCCGAATTTGTGGTGGGGATCCGTTCGGGCCTGGTCCGGGGTAAAAGATTGTCTGTTTTTGCCGGGGCCGGTATTGTCCAGGGATCGCAAGCATCCAGTGAATGGGATGAAGTGGAAAATAAAATCAGTAATTTTATAAAAATAATCCGATGAATTTTATAAACATTAACCACTGCTGGGGATCTTTGATCGTTGAAGAGCTTGCGCGTTTAGGGTGCGATTATTTTTGCGTGGCCCCCGGGTCACGCTCGTCACCTTTGGTCATTGCCCTGGCCCAAAACAAGAAGGTAAAAAGTTTTGTTCATTTTGATGAGCGTGGTTTAGCTTTTCACGCGATGGGTTATTCTGCTGCAGCTAAAAAGCCGGCTGTATTGATCTGCACCTCAGGCACGGCCGCGGCTAATTTTTTCCCGGCAGTGATTGAAGCCTCAAAGAAAAAATTACCTTTGATTGTGATCACTGCCGACCGTCCGCCGGAATTAAGGCAAACGGGTGCCGTGCAGACCATTGACCAGGTGGGCTTGTTTGGAAAATATGCCCAGTGGGCTACCGACATGCCATGCCCGGATACTAAGATTGATCCTCAGTTTGTCCTGACAACGATCGACCAAGCCTGGTATCAGGCCGTGCGCAATCACGGGGTCGTTCATATCAATTGCATGTTCCGTCAACCGTTAACCCTGGTTAAAACATCAGATGATCTAAAGGATTGTCTAAAATCCATTGATCGCTGGGCAAAATCACATCAGCCTTACACGGATTATGTCACGGGTTTCGAATCTGTAGCGTTACCCATCCCTAAGAAAATTGCCGCGCGCCTTGATGCTATCAAAAATGGTGTCATCGTTGTCGGAAAAATCGCGGGGGCTGATGAAGCAAATTTGGTTTTACACCTGTCTGAAAAATTAGGCTGGCCGATTTTTGCGGATATTTCTTCAGGGTTGCGTTTCGGGCAGGATAATCCTAATCTTATCCATTATTTTGATCATTTGCTTATAAATGACAGGAACGGCATCAAATTATCATTTGACGGTGTGCTTCATTTAGGGGGGAGAATGACTTCCCAGCGCTACTATGAATTTATCCAAAAGCAAAATCCCGCTGAATACATCATGGTGCTTAATCATGCCTTGCGTAATGATCCCAATCATCAGGTTTCTTTACGGATCGAGGCAAGTGTCAGTAATTTTATTCAGACGGTGATTGGACTTATTAAACCACGCAAAAGTTCCCCAGCTCTTAAGGTCTTGTCCAAAGCTAACAAGGCGGCAGATAAAGCTATTGAAAGTTTTTTATCTGAAGATGAGCGGGTCAGCGAGCCGCGTATCGCCCGCTTGGTTTCTCAGCTCATCCCCGAGGCCCAAGGATTATTCTTGAGCAACAGCATGCCCATCCGCGACATGGCTAATTACGCGGACTTTAAGGGAAGTGTCGTTTCTGTCAACGGCAATCGGGGGGCCAGTGGTATCGACGGCTTGATTGCCTCAGCGGCAGGGTACGCACGGGGTTTGAATAAGCCCGTAACCCTTATGATCGGCGATTTGGCAGCTTTGCACGATTTGAACTCTTTGAGCATCTTACGTGATTTACCGGTACCCTTGATCATCGTTCTTTTAAATAACGGAGGGGGCGCGATATTTTCGTTCTTGCCCATCGCTGAATTTAAAGAAGGTTTTGAAAAATTTTGGGGGACGCCGCATTCATACACCTTGGCTGGCGCGGCATCGATGTTTGAACTCAATTACAGCCAGCCAATGGATGCCGCGCATTTTAAGAAAGTTTACACCCAGGCGCTTAAATCGCAAACATCGACAATCATTGAAGCCATCACCAGCCGTGAAGAAAATTTGAAGGTACATCGTTTATTGCAGGATGCTATTAACGAAACTATTTAACCTGTCATCCTGAGCGAAGCGAAGGATCTAAAGGTGTCTTAAGATTCTTCGCTTCGCTCAGAATGACGGTGATGCTTATCCTATGATTTTTTCCGAACTCGATTTTAATGAAGAATTCGTCGCTGCTTTTGAGGCCTTGGAAAATACCGGCCAGCATATGTTTATCACCGGCAAGGCCGGTACAGGCAAATCCACATTACTGCAGTATTTCCGTCAAAAGACCTCCAAAAATGTCGCCCTGCTCGCTCCCACAGGGGTTGCGGCCATTAATATCAAAGGCCAAACCATCCATTCGTTTTTTTGTTTTAAACCGGATGTGACTCCTGAAAGCGTGGGGGATATTCCCGTGCGCAAGCGCAAGCAGAAAATGTACCAAGAGCTCAACGCTGTTATTATTGATGAGGTGTCCATGGTGCGCGCGGACCTTATGGATTGCGTTGACATTTTTTTGCGTCTTTATGGGCCGCATTATGACAGGCCTTTTGGCGGGGTACAGATGATATTTTTTGGAGACCTCTTTCAATTGCCACCGGTGGTGGGGCGCGGGGAAGAAGATATTTTTAAGACCCATTATCCGACACCCTACTTTTTTTCTTCAAAAGTCTTCGAATCGCTGGATTTTAAGCTCATGCAGTTAAAGAAAATTTACCGCCAAAAAGACGAGCATTTTATCCGCCTGCTTAATGCTGTCAGGGATGACAGTGTTGAAGACCATCATTGGCAGACGCTTAATGGCCGTTTTAAGCCTGGGCATCAATTTTCGATGGAAGATTTTTATATAGTCCTCACCACCACCAATGCTTTGGCGGAAAAAGTTAATAGTCAGCGCCTGCAAAGTTTATCCGGTGACCCCAAGATTTATCAGGGGGTGGTGTCTGGTGAGTTTGAGCGTAAATCCCTGCCAACCCCGGAGATCCTTGAACTCAAAACAGGCGCTCAGGTGATGATGTTAAGCAATGATACTGATAAGCGTTGGGTCAATGGT
>Ga0206802_1019_pt1 | contig 40999 bp, 36 predicted proteins | sample Alteio_BWOrgCont_63_FD_152902 | JGI IMG/M metagenome (GOLD analysis project Ga0206802, IMG submission 152902) | Enriched cells from forest soil in Barre Woods Harvard Forest LTER site, Petersham, Massachusetts, United States -... | ecosystem: Environmental > Terrestrial > Soil > Temperate forest >... | reverse complement strand
CATAACTCCATCCTCCTGGCGATGCACCTAGATCGATGACAGAATCTCCCGGTGTTGGATATTTCTCTAATAAGCTTAGTGCTTCCCATAATTTGAGATAAGCCCGATTGGGAGGGTTGTATTTATCTTCGATGAATTGATAATGTCCCAGTGGCATTTTCTTCCAACGTTTGCTGGCATAGAGCAGAGTGTTTTGATCCAGTAAACTAAAACAACCAATCGGAGGAATTTCTTTTTGTGGTGGAAATGCGCTGGTTAGATCGGGCAGTTTACGTAAATTTTCCTGAATCAAATGAGATCGTCGGATGTGAGTCAATGGATTTAAAAACCAGAATTTTCCTGCTTGTTTTAAGATGCGTGTTGCTTCAGAAATGGATTGAAAGGATGTAATCTCAGCGGAAGGCCAAACATCAAGTGCGAAACACACATCCGATTTTAAGAGGGGAGAAAAAACTAAATTTTCCTTAACGTCTGTCACATCACCCAACTCTTCACAGAGTTCAGCGAGATAATCAGGTTTGGCGATATAAATAGATGGCGACACGATTAGTAGTTACCTTGGTTTTATTATTGATCCAGGTGATAGATATCATCTCTAAAATTCACTTTTCCATTGTCATCTACCCAGGCGGTAATATAGGTGATGATAATGGGAATGGGTTTCATAATTCTCACGTAGGTGGTTTTTTTCGATTGAATCACGTCTTGAATCCTTTGATTATCCCAATCGGCGTTATCTTTCATTAAATAACTGACTAAATCAAATGGTTTTTCAAGGCGGATGCAACCCGAGCTGAAATCTCTTGGGTAGGAATCAAATAAGTTTTTAGCCGGTGTATCGTGCATATAGACATCATAATCATTAGGAAATTCAAATTTGACAACGCCTAGCGCATTTTTATCACCTGGGTCTTGGCGAAAATCCAGATTCATATCATCTTGCTCACTCATATCATCCCAATCAATATCATTGCTATCGACTTCGGTTGGTTTATTGTGAATTTGTTCTATTACGTGGATATTCATGTCTTCCAAATATTCTGGGTCTTCCTGTATTTTTGGCAAGATATCATTTTTGGCGATTTTAGTGGGGACATGCCAATAGGGATTTAAAATGAGGCGTGTTACACGAGAGTAAAGTTCGGGTGTCTGGCGAGTTGGTTTACCGACGATGGCTTTCATGGCGAGCACAATTTTATTATTATCGATGAGATACATTTGGTAGTCAGGAATATTAACCATAATAAAACGGCTACCTAATTTTTTATTTAATTTTTCCCAGCGGTCCATGCTTGCCTGGATTTGTTTGACTCGCTCTTCTGGAGGAACATTTAACTCAGCAAGTGTCATTTCACCGACGATGCCATCTGCTTTTAAGCCATGACGCATTTGAAATGACTTAACAGCTTGGTCTAATGTCGGATCAAAAATGGGATTGTTGTCATTGATGGTTGATAAATCGCGACTGCGTTGTAATCGCTCGCGTAGTAAGATAACGTTTGGATTTTTGCTGCCTAGTTTAAGAATCCTGTGCAAGATTAAGGTTTGCCAGGGATTTTGTGCAGCAGTTTGATAAAATTTCAAGGCATCGTTTAATTGGTAATAGTTTTTTTCAGAAAGCGATGGAGTGCCGACTTGATTGGTCATTTGTGCGAGTGTATTGCAGCCTAACAAAGTGAATGTCACAGTGAATGTGAGTAGAATGAGATGCTGCAGCAAGGATTGTAGGCGATTTTTCATGTTACATTCCTTATAGAAAGCTATTCTTAAGTTTAGCATCTGCTAGGAAATTCGGGTTGAGTTATATATTAAGCAGGCAGCCATAATTTGTTCTATAAAGTTCCTTTTAGGTTGGTGCGACTTTCTATTGACTCAATTAAATGTGCTGGATACTCTGTTAATCATTTCATCCGTGTGATAAAGGAGTGCGAGTGTTGAAAATTGCTGCAGAGTTTCAAATTCCTTATTACCAAATTCTCAATGAACAAAGTCAGTTAGTTGATGCTTTGCCTGCATTTGCTAAAGATCCTAAACAATTAATTCATTTATATCGCTTGATGGTGCTTAATCGCGTGTTTGATACAAAAGCGATTGCTTTGCAACGTACTGGGAAAATGGGTACTTATCCATCTACTCGAGGTCAGGAAGCTAGTTTTGTTGGTGCGGGTGCGGCACTTGCAGAAACCGATGTTGTCGTTCCCTACTATCGTGATGTTGGTATTCTTATGCAACACGGGGTGACATTATCAGAAATTCTTTTGTATTGGGGTGGTGATGAGCGTGGTAATAGTTTTGCTTCGCGTGATGGGAATTTTCCCTATAGTGTTCCTGTTGGTAGTCAGCCTTTATATGCTACGGGGGCTGCGACTGCATTTAAAATTCGGCGAGAGAAGCGTGCCGTTTTAACCGTTTGTGGTGATGGAGCGACTTCGCAAGGTGATTTTTATGAAGCGATGAATGTAGCGGGTGTGTGGCACTTGCCGATTGTATTTATGGTGAGTAATAACCAATGGGCTATTTCTATTCCTTTGAGTCAACAAACAGCAGCAAAAACACTTGCGCAAAAGGCAATCGCTGCTGGGATTGCCGGTGAGCAAGTGGATGGTAATGATGTTATTGCTGTGCGTGATCGTGTGGCACAAGCGTTACAAAAAGCTCGGGAAAAATCTGAGCCAACCTTGTTAGAAATTATTAGTTATCGTCAAAGTGATCACACGACAGCAGATGATGCAAAACGCTATGAGGCATCTGGAACACGTGATCAAGAATGGATAAAAGAACCCATTACTCGTTTGCGCCGTTACTTAGAAAATATTCAAGTCTGGTCAATTCAGCAAGAAGAAGAATTACAAAAAAAATGTGAGACCGAAGTTGAAAACATCGTGGCAGACTATTTAAGCGTTCCTCCTCAAGCACCAGAATCGATGTTTGATTATTTATACGCGACATTACCTGTTGCTTATAAAGAACAAAGAGAAGAATTAAAAAAATGGAGTGGAATGCATGAGTGAGATAACACTGGTTGAAGCGATTAATCTTGCATTAGCCTATGAAATGCGAATTGATCCAAATGTAGTGATACTAGGTGAAGATGTGGCAAAAAATGGTGGCGTATTTCGGGCGACAGTTGGTTTGTTAGATCAGTTTGGCCCGGATCGGGTGCGTGATACCCCTTTGGCTGAATCGATGATTGCAGGGCTTGCGGTGGGAATGGCGATTGAAGGTTTAAAGCCAGTGGCTGAGTTTCAATTCATGGGTTTTATTTATCCTGCTATGGATCAAATTATTAATCATGCTTCCCGTATTCGTAATCGTACTCGTGGTCGTATGAGTTGTCCGGTCGTGTTTCGTACGCCAACAGGTTGTGGTATTCATGCGCCTGAACATCATTCTGAAAGTACAGAAGCGTTATTTGCACATATTCCTGGTTTGCGAGTGGTGATTCCTTCTTCGCCTGCCCGTGCTTATGGTTTATTACTGGCAGCAATTCGCGATCCTGATCCGGTTATCTTTCTCGAACCGACGCGCTTATATCGTTGGGCCAAACAAGAAGTGGAAAATAATGGGAAGGCACTGCCATTGGATGTTTGCTTTACGTTACGTAGTGGGGATGACGTGACTTTAGTGACTTGGGGTGCCATGATTAAGGAAACGATTTCAGTTACCGATAAATTGGCTAAAGAGGGCATTAGTGCCGAAGTCATTGATGTGGCAACCATCAAACCATTGGATATGGAGACAATTTTAGCGTCAGTTGAAAAAACCGGACGTTGTATCATCATCCATGAAGCAGCACGTACTTGCGGTGTAGGGGCGGAAATTTCTGCGCAAATTGCTGAACGTGCATTATTGTCGCTGAAAGCACCTGTGCAACGTATCACAGGTTATGACACGATCGTGCCTTATGGAAGATTAGAAAAATATTATTTACCAAATGAAGATCAAATTATCGAAGCGGTTCATCAAGTGATGGAGTATGCATGAAAATGTTTCATTTACCTGACTTAGGCGAAGGATTGGCTGAGGCTGAGATTCATGAGTGGCATGTAAAAGTAGGCGATGTCGTGAAAGTTGATCAACCCTTGGTGGTGATGGAAACGGCAAAAGCAGTAGTTGATGTGCCGTCACCACACGCCGGTAAGATCGCTAAACTCTTTGGTAAAAAAGGCGATATTATCCAAACTGGAGCACCATTAGTTGAATTTGAAGGAGAGAGTGAGCCTGCCAGGAAAGATAAAGGCACCGTGGTAGGTAATTTGGAAGAAAGTACCCATGTATTGGATGAAGGTGAGATCATTATTGGCAGCGCAAAAAAAGTTTCTAATCCAGCCGTAAAAGCAATGCCCGCTGTGCGCGCTTTAGCAAAACAATTGAATATCGATTTAAACACAGTGAAACCAACCGGGCCTCAAGGTCAAATTACAGCAGAGGATGTACAAAAATCAGTTGCACCCAAAAAATCTCTATTTGAAAAGGGTGAGGCATTGCATGGTGTCAGACGAGTGATGGCGATAGGAATGACTCATTCGCATCAGGAAATAGTGCCTGTCACAATTATGGATGATGCAGACATTACTGATTTATCGAGTAGTGATGTGACAGTCTGTTTATTGCAAGCGATCATATCAGCGATCAAAACTGAACCCGCATTAAATGTTTGGTACGATGGGAAATCGATGGAGCGTTTCCAACACCCTGAAATTAATATTGGGATGGCGATGGATACTGAAGAAGGCTTATTTGTACCGGTCATCAAAGATGCTGCAAAGAAAGATGCCAAAGAGTTGCGTGCAGCTATCGAGGTGTTTAAAAAATCAGTTCGCGATCGTTCAGTTGCGCCAGCTGATTTAGTGGGTGCTACTATCACTTTATCCAATTTCGGGATGTTTGCTGGGCGTTATGCCAATCCAATTATTATTCCTCCGCAAGCAGCTATTTTAGGTTGTGGACGTATTTGTGAAGAAGCGCGCGTTTATGCAGGGAAAATAGCTATTCGTCGCGTTGCACCACTTTCGCTGACGTTTGATCATCGTGTAGTGACCGGTGGTGAGGCATCGAGATTTTTAGGGGCTATCATTCAATTTTTAGAAAAGAAATAATCCTATGTTTTCATACTTAAATTTTGATCTCGGTGAAACGGCAGATCTGCTGCGAAAAGCAGTGCAAGAGTTTGCCGCAAAAGAAATTGCACCGCGTGCTGCTAAAATTGATGAGGAAAACAAATTTCCCCGTGATTTGTGGCCAAAATTAGGCAAGATGGGATTATTGGGTATCACGGTAGAGGAAGAGTTCGGTGGGGCAGGTTTTGGCTATCTCGAACATGTCATTGCGATGGAAGAGATCAGTCGTGCTTCAGCCTCCGTTGGCTTAAGTTATGCCGCGCATTCTAATTTGTGCATGAATCAGATTCATTTAAATGGTACGCGAGAACAAAAGCAACGTTATTTACCTAAACTTTGTAGTGGTGAATACGTGGGCGCTTTAGCCATGAGTGAAACCAATGCAGGTTCAGATATCATGAATTTGCAATTGCGTGCTGAGAAACAAGGGGATCATTATGTTTTAAATGGTACCAAAATGTGGATTACCAATGGCCCTGATGCTGAAGTATTGGTTGTATATTCGCGCACAGATAAAAATGCAGGTTCACAGGGTATTACTGCTTTTTTGGTAGAAAAAGATTTTCCTGGTTTTTCCACGGCGCAAAAACTTGATAAGCTCGGCATGCGTGGCTCTAATACTTGCGAATTAGTTTTTGAAAATTGTAAAGTCCCTGAAGAAAATATGTTAGGTAAGCTTAATCACGGTACTAAAGTATTAATGAGTGGTCTTGATATTGAGCGTTTAATATTAGCTGCAGGTCCAATAGGGATTATGCAAGCTTGTTTGGATTTGGTTTTACCTTATGTACATCAGCGCAAACAATTTGGTAAATCAATTGGTGAATTTGAATTGATTCAAGCCAAGCTCGCTGATATGTATGTTGCTCTGATGTCATCGCGTGCTTATTTGTATGCCAATGCAAAAGCAGCAGATCGTGGTGAGATGATGCGAAAAGATTCAGCTGGCCTTATTCTTTATACAGCTGAAAAAGCCACTTGGGTCGCCTTGGAAACCATTCAATGTTTAGGCGGGAATGGTTACATCAATGAATTTCCAGCTGGGCGTTTGCTGCGTGATGCAAAATTATATGAAATTGGTGCGGGGACTTCAGAAATTAGAAGAATGTTAATTGGCAGAGAATTATTTGAAGAAACGAAGTAATAAACTGGTTGGCAAACAATTTTGAAGGAACAAAAACGTGGCCCTATTTCAAACCCAAATAGATCCAAAAAATGAAGCCTACCGACGCAATGCTGATGCCATGCTCATCCATGTCGAAGATTTTCAAAAAAAATTAGCAGATATCTATGAAGGTGGAAATCGTAAATCTCGTGAACGTCATCATGAGCATGGTAAATTACTCCCGCGCGAACGCATTCAATTGTTGCTTGATCCAGGATCTGAATTTTTAGAATTTTCAGCCCTAGCAGGATTTGAACTATATGAAGATAATATTCCTGCGGGCGGCATTATTACCGGCATTGGTCGTGTGATGGGTGTGGAATGTATGATTGTCGTGAATGATGCAACCGTAAAAGGGGGTACCTATTACCCTATTACTGTCAAAAAACATTTACGCGCACAAAAAATTGCGCAAGAAAATCGACTACCTTGTATCTACTTGGTTGATTCTGGTGGCGCATTTTTGCCAAAGCAAGATGAAGTATTTCCTGATGAAAATCATTTTGGCCGCATTTTTTTCAATCAAGCGACCATGTCAAGTTTAGGTATCCCACAAATTGCTGTGGTGATGGGATCATGTACTGCAGGCGGTGCTTATGTACCGGCGATGGCAGATGAATCGATCATGGTGGCAAAACAAGCGACGATTTTTTTAGCAGGTCCGCCACTTGTTAAAGCAGCAACCGGTGAAGTAGTCACGGCAGAAGCCTTAGGTGGCGCTGATGTGCATTGTCGTATTTCTGGTGTAGCAGACCATTATGCAACCAATGATGAAGAAGCATTAAAAATTGCCCGCAGAATCGTGGCCAATCTGAATTGGAAGAAAAATAATTCTTTAGTATTGCGTGAATCTAAAGAGCCCCTACTCGATATCAATGAGCTTTACGGCATTATTCCTGCTGATTCTCGTTATCCATTTGATATTCGTGAAATCATGGCGCGTATTGTCGATGGTTCTGAATTTGATGAATTTAAAGCACTTTACGGTAAGACATTAGTTTGTGCATTTGCCCATTTGCACGGTATACCCGTCGGAATCATTGCTAACAATGGTATATTATTTTCCGAAGCTGCATTGAAAGGCGTACATTTTATTGAATTATGTTGTCAACGCGGTATCCCAATTATTTTCTTGCAAAATATTACGGGGTTTATGGTTGGAAGTAAATTCGAGGCAGAAGGTATCGCCAAAAATGGTGCGAAATTAGTAACAGCGGTTGCGTGCGCGCAAGTACCAAAATTGACGGTGATTGTTGGCGGTAGTTTTGGTGCAGGAAATTATGCAATGTGTGGCCGCGCTTATGATCCAAGATTTTTATGGATATGGCCTAATGCTCGGATTGGTGTGATGGGTGGTGAACAAGCGGCGAATGTATTAGCACAAGTAACCCGAGAAAAAAAAGAACGTGCAGGAGAATCATGGTCTGCGGCAGAAGAAGATGCAATTAAATCGCCTATTTTGGCGCAGTATGCCAAGCAAAGCCATGCTTACTATGCCAGTGCCAGAATATGGGATGATGGTGTGATCGACCCACTGGATACACGAAAAATATTAGGATTAAGTCTATCGGCTGCACTTAATGCTCCCATTCTTCCTACTCATTTTGGTTTATTCAGGATGTAATAATATGAATTTCGCTACCTTAAAAACTGAAAAGCATCGAATAGAATCCATTTTGCTGGTGACACTGAATCGCCCTGCAGTGAGAAATGCAATTAATATAGAAATGATGCGTGAGTTGCGTCAATTTTGGCAGGCTATTTTTATCAATCCAAATGCATGGCGATGTATCATTTTAACCGGTAGTGAAGGTGCATTTTGTGCTGGTGCAGATTTAAAAGAACGCAAAAACATGAATTTGGATGTCTGGCATTCGCAACATGCTGTTTTGCAACAGGCAATGCTTGCAATGTTAGATTGTCCTGTTCCCATTATTTCAGCAGTCAATGGTGCAGCTTTTGGTGGTGGGTTAGAACTCGTTTTAGCAAGTGATTTTGCTTATGCATCGACTAAAGCAGTGTTTGGCCAATCAGAAGTGAAGCTTGGTATTATGCCAGGTGCTTTGGGCACGCAAAATTTGCCTCGCGCCTGTGGATTAAAGCGAGCAAAAGAACTGTGCTTCACAGCCGAATCATTTTCTGCGATCAATGCTTATGAGTGGGGCATTATTAATAGGGTTTGCGAGCCAGAAGAATTGATGAGAGAAGTGCTTGCTACTGCCGAAAAAATTGCGATGAATGCTCCTTTGGCAGTACGTGAAGTAAAAAAAGCACTGAATATGTCACAACAATTAGATATAAAATCAGGTTATGCATTTGAAGTGGAAGCGTATAATCGCTTATTACCAACTGAAGATCGTGAAGAAGGCATCAATGCATTCAATGAAAAACGCAAACCAGCCTTTACTGGAAAATAAAATCTATGTCCTTCCCTAAAAATGTCAAAATTGTCGAAGTAGGACCACGTGATGGTTTGCAAAATGAATCCACTATCATCCCGACATCGATCAAGGTTGAATTTATCAATCTTTTATCTGCAACAGGATTGTCTGTGATTGAAACTACTAGTTTTGTTTCGCCTAAATGGATTCCTGCTTTGGCTGATCAGCGTGAAGTTTTCCAGAGTATTGATAAAAAACCCGGCGTATCTTATCCAGTTCTTGTGCCCAACCTCAAAGGATTTAAACATGCTTTAGAGGCAAGCGTTAAAGAAATTGCCGTGTTTACTACGCCATCAGAACAATTTAGCCAGCGCAATACTAATTGTTCTATTGCAGAAAGTCTCGACAATATTACTGAAGTCATAGCAGCAGCGAAAAAAAATTATATCCTTGTCCGTGGTTATTTATCCTGTGTACTAGGATGTCCATTCGCAGGAGAAATCTCACCACAAGCAGTCACGGATTTAGCTGAAAAATTAATTCGCCTAGGTTGTTATGAAATTTCCTTGGGAGATACTATTGGTGTAGGAACACCTGGAAAAACTAAGGTGCTACTTGAAACTATTTTAAGAAAAATCCCGCCAGAAAAACTGGCTGTGCATTTTCATGATACCTATGGTCAGGCGCTAGTGAATATCTATGTCGCGTTGGAGCATGATATTAGTGTTGTCGATAGTGCTGTTTCTGGTTTGGGCGGTTGCCCGTATGCAAATGGTGCAACCGGAAATGTTGCGACAGAAGATTTGATTTACATGTTAAATGGTTTGGGAATTAATACGGGTGTTGATTTGAAAAAACTAATTGCGGCTGGTAGGTTCATTGCAAATCAATTAGATAAAACTTCGCAGTCGAAAGTAAATGTAGCTTATCGGTAATTTTTAGTAAAAAACAGCTGGTGAAACAGCAAATCGTTTTGCTAAATGTCGTATATGGTCTGCAGTAAGCTGACGCTCTCCACTTAAAATTTTTGAGATAAGAGACTGGCTGCCTACTTCTGGTAAGTCATTTTGACCAAGGCCATGCTCTTCCATAAAAAATTTAAGCATTTCTATGGGAGAAAGAGGATGATTAGGATAGTGGTGTGCTTCATATGTTTCTATGTTTTTGGCGATTAACTTTAATAGGCTAGTTACACGTTCATCTTTAGTATGCCGAGAAGCTTCCATGAGCTCATCGACGAAAGATAACAATTTTTCATATTCCGATGGATTGCGCGGAATATGTATATAGGGAGTAATGTAACCCCAGTATTTGATTGTTTGCTTTATGGCTGCGCTCATATTTTATCCCTCCTGATAGCGTCATCATTTTTCTTCATACTATATTCGGCATGCGTCCAAATGCGTTTTACGTTAACAACACTAGCAGCATAATCAATTTCTGAAACTAGTCGATATTTATTCCCACTGATATTAAAAATTGTATACTTATGATATACATAATCTACACTTGGAAAAGTTAATTTTAACTCGTTAAAACTACTATAGTTTGTTTGCTTTATAGTTTTTTCCCAAGCGGCTAAAGGCTTTCTGCTGTGTGGATGACAGCTTCCAAATGCTACGATTATTGTTTTTCCAATTAGTATCATAATCAAATTATATGACAAATTGTCATATATGTCAAGTTATCTTGCCAAGCTATGCTTCCTTCCATAATAGAAGTAAACAACCATCCCAATTGCAAACCAAACTACAAACCGCAACCAAGCATGCCCCGGCAAATTTAACATTAAATAAACACAAAAAATAATTCCTAGTAAAGGCACAATTGGATAAAACGGTAATTTAAACGGCCGTGGCAGATGCGGTTGTTTCCAGCGCAGCATGATGACACCGCCACAAACTAAAGTGAAGGCAGCCAGTGTTCCAATATTTACAAGTTCAGCTGCTTCTTCTAATGGAACAAATCCTGAAATAAGTGCCATGATGATGCCACTCGATACAATAATCAACACGGGTGTGCGCGTGCGCGGATGAATTTTTGCAAAAAATGGTGGCAATAAACCATCTCGACTGATCGCAAGGCATACGCGTGTCAATCCAAAATACATCACTAACATAACGGAAGTCAGGCCCACAATTGCTCCTGCTGCAATAATGGCAGCAACCGTTGGATGACCCAAACTTAACATGGCACTAGAGACTGGGGATGCCACATCCAGTGTTTTATAGGAAACAATGCCAGTCAAAATAGCCGATACAATAATATAAATTAAAGTACAAATCACTACAGAGACAATAATCCCAATCGGTAAATCACGTGCAGGTTTAACAGTCTCTTCAGCTGCTGTAGAAACAGCATCAAATCCAATGTAGGCAAAAAATACTAATGCTGCACCTTGTATCACGCCAGACCAACCAAAAGGTAGAAACGGATGCCAATTAGCTGTATTGAAATGTGCAGTGGCCACAAAAATAAAAATCGCAATTACCACTAGTTTGATCAATACAATGATCGCATTAAAACGCGAACTGTGTTTGACGCCAACACATAACAATATTGCCAATAGCATAATAATAACTATGGCAGGCAAATTAACAATGCCACCATCAAATGGATTAATAAGTAATTTTTGTGGAAAGGGGATATGCAATGATTGCAATGCATCTCTCACATAACCTGCCCAACCAATGGCAACCGTTGAAACACTCATCGTATATTCAAGCAATAAATCCCATCCAATAATCCAGGCAATAATTTCCCCAAAACCTGCATAAGAATAACTATAAGCACTGCCACAACCACCAATACTTGCAGCTAGCTCAGCATAAGAAAATGCCGCAAACAAACTGGCACAACCTGCAATCACATAAGAAAGACTGACACCAGGCCCTGCATGTGTTGCTGCTGCAATCCCCGTCAATACAAAAACACCGGCGCCAATGATGGCACCAATGCCTAATAAAGTGAGATCAAAAGCAGTCAGGCATTGACGTAATGAAAATTTTTCATCTTGAATGGGTGTGAAGGTTTTTGTGCGAAAGAGACTCATTGACGATCCTTGTCATTTTTTCCATGTATTAGATTATCATACTTTTTATTGAGGAGAGGAAACTACGCGAGCAGTATAGATTTAGGTTGTTCAGTATGGGGAAGATATTTCCCATTGTCAGTGAAGAGGTTATATCCGCGGCGGTTCTTCTTTGCGGCGAGATCCTGTGTCACATAATAGTGTAATGTTTTTATTTGATCTTCTGCTTCCATGTCGTTAAAAGTACTTAAACTATTGAGAGGGCCCGCTACTGTTCCAGTTAACACTTCTGTTGCGAAAGATGCAAGAAACCTGAAGTTATGGCTTATTGAGTCAGCCAACCTACTTGCTGGGATTTTTTTCCTCTCCTCTACCATGTCACGATATTCATTGATAGTACGAGTAAGATTTCCTTCATGTTTTTTATAAAGAGGCAACAATGTCTTCGAAAGCAGGTCAAGGTAATCTGTGTATTCTAAACCCTTTGATTTTAGCATCTCAGCGAAAAGTTTATGTTTTTCAGTGTAGGTTATGGCTACCCTTTTATCTGCGCTTGAAGCCATTGAAGCTCTATTTCCATTGCTGTGAGAAGAAGAGGCCATCACTGATAAACGCGATAATGGAGAAGGTGGTGTTTTTCGCAAACTACTGTCTCTGTTTGCTGTCTCATCTATGCTAACAGCTCTTAGCGGAAGTGCGCTTCCATTTCTACGACTAGGAGTTGCTGCGGGTATCGATAATGATAATGGAGAGGGTGGCGACACTTTATTAATGCCTGTTACCTTCTTACTTGAACTTGCAGTACTCAAAGAAGATGGACTTGTATCTGGTGGTGATATCGATAATGGAGAAGGTGTTGTTGTTTCTCCATCTTCGTTTGAAGTTCTCGAGGATTGGCTTCCACTTCTAAGACGAGAAGAGGTCACTGATGTTGTCGATAATGGAGAAGGAATAGTGTTGCCTGCATGGTGTTGTTTTTCATCTATGCTTGAAGTCGAAGATAGACTTCTATCTCTAGAAGAAAGGGCTGCTGATGTTACTGATGACTCAGAAATAAAAGAGCCACAAACTGTCCTTCCAGAAATAGGTGTTATAGGTGTTACTGGTTGTGATAATGGATTATGCGTTCTTTGCATGGCTGGATGATGAATAGACAATAAGATAGCAGGTCTTTTTGTAGTACGTGATTGCGATGGATTACCTTGTTTTTTCCATGCTTCAATAGCAGCATTAAGCTCTAATTTTTCTTGCGCAATATCGTCAGCATAACCAGTTTCATCTTTTTGATCATTGACTTTAGTCATAAGAATATCGCCCATTGCGGATTTGATATCTTCGTATTCTATACTTCCCTTGCGGTATTGTTTTAAATTTTCTTCGAGCATTGTCCAATGATCATCTAATAGCTTTTGATCATTAGCTAGGTCGAGCTGGTCTTTTCTCAATTCCAAAATTGCAATAGCAATTTTGTATACTTGTTGCTTTTCTTCACTAGGTACTCTATCACTATCATTTTTTAATCTATTAATTATTGCTTGGATTGTTTCTTTATTTACTACAGATTCTGCCCACTCAATTAAGGTATTAATTTGCGTGTCAAACGGCTGGTCTTTTATCTCAGCAAATTTTGCAAGTACTTCGGCTTCGGGGCTTTGACTCGCTTTATTAGGCTCTGCACTTTGACTATCAAAGGGATTTTTGCTTTTACCGGTGGTACTAGGCGCTAACCGGACTGGTAAGTGCTGTTTTTTTGCTGGAGCTTTATTTTCATTGACGAGAGCGCTTGCTCCTCTCTGCTGTGCCGGTGGGAGAGCTGCATTGGGTATATGGTTATTAATAACTTGATTAAGCTCATTGCAAATATTACTTAATTCTTGAATTTTTGTAATTTTTGCTTTTTGTCTACCAAATTGTATAGTTCCATTTTTTATTCTAGATATTAAAGTGGCTTCAATCTGTTGTTTGAGGGCATCAACAGGTACTCTTTTTAGGTCAGGGCCCCCGACTAATTCTGTATTCAAAGATTTAAGTTGATTGATTTGTGCTTTACTGAATTGCGGCGTGTTTGTTTCTGGATTCCAATCAAAATTATGCGCGAATAATTTTTTAGTAAACTCAGCAACAGTAACAGGAGTGTTGCCCCATCGTATCAATCCAAGAAAATAATAGGGTTTAAGGTAAAGTTCTACGTTGCCAGGTGTTTGGCGCGCCGCTTCTTTAAAATCAGCAGGGGGAATCGGTTTAGATGTAAGTAGTGCCTCAATACTGTGCTTCAGATTTGTAAGCGCAGGAACAATGGCTTTACTCGAAGTAAAATGAAATTGCGTGTTGAGACGTCGGAAAAATACTTTTTCTACTTCATTAGTAATAAAAGTTTTCGTGCTTCCCTTTAGCTCTTTCCATGTTGATATGGAGTCAATAATCTCTTGCATACTTGACTTAATTATAAGCTGTCCATTCGCATCGATTGTTATGTGATCTACCATATCATTAATCAATTGTACTAGGGTTTTATTGCCATTATGTGCTGTCACGCCAAGCCAAGGTCGTAGGCTGTCGTTACGATTACGATAAGCGCTCTCATAAGTATAAGCTGCGTCTTTATCTGACAACAATTTTCGCATTAGCAATTGTTCTTTTAATTGTTGTTTCAATGCAGCTGCAATATTAGTTCTAACTGATACGAGTTCATCTCTACTATATGGAGCCAATAGATTCTCATGCTCACCATAAGGTGTTACTACAGTAAATTGCTCCTCGTGTTGCTGGAGAAAATAGTAGTTTACGGCACCCATTAGTTTTTCAAGCTGATTTTGATTGAGTTGATTAGCGATCAGTTGGATTTTTTTAATTTGTTCAGCACTGAAAGCAAAATGGAAACCTTCTTGCCTATTGCCACCAAAGAAAATAGGTGGTGTAGATAGCAAATCAGAAATAAAACTGTCAATTGATTGTTGTCGCTTGAAAAACCAAAGTCTTTTAACAGTAATTGTATCTTGATTGCCGCGTGGATCTTCTTTGTATTCACGGTTTACAGCTTGTTGGGAGTATCGTTTTCGAAAATCAGCTGATAATTCTTTCGCTCCTGATTTGCCGCTACTTTCAAGTTGGCTACAAATGGCTTTAATTTCTTGTGGAGCCAATTGACCTACTCGGTGTTGCTCGATGATAGCAAGTTGTGCTTCACTTAGTTTCGACTGTTCTATACCGCCTTTTTCGTCTCGCGACAATTGAGCTTGTTCTGCTAAAATAATAGGCACAAGTGTTTCTGCAACCACTTCTGGTGCAAACACGTCTTTATTTTGTAGTGGTCCTCGCTGAGCAAATGGCATATTTCACATTAACCTTTGTTGTTATGTGACAGATTATAGGTGCCTAACCTTAAGGAAATCTTAGGAAAAATCAATAAATTAATTTTTTCTGATTTATTAAAGTTAATTTTTTATGCAAAATAACAGGTGACACCGTGCATGAATTTATATAACATACTGATAATATAGGTTTTTATTTAAAAAGGATATTTTATGACCTATCAAGTTACGCATTATATAAATGGAGAATTAATTACTTCTGCTCGCAAACAAAATCTCTTTAATCCCGCAACAGGTGAAACAGCTGGCCAGGTTTGTATGGCTGACAAAACAATTATTGACCAAGCAGTTGCTGCAGCCAAAATGGCATTTCCTAATTGGTCTTCAGTGACCCCGCTTAAGCGGGCGCGCATCATGTTTAAATTTAAAGCATTGCTAGAACAGCACATCGATGAACTAGCGCAATTAATTACAGCAGAACATGGTAAGACTCTAAGCGATGCGCGTGGATCAGTGCAGCGAGGGATTGATGTAGTGGAATATGTGTGTGGAATCCCAAATCATTTGCAGGGAAGTTATGCAGAAAATATTGCGACAGAAATGGATAGTTATTCGCTGCGACAACCATTAGGTGTTTGTGTTGGGATTACACCGTTTAATTTTCCAGCGATGATTCCATTGTGGATGTTTCCGATGGCGATTGCTTGTGGTAACACCTTTGTTTTAAAACCTTCAGAAAAAGATCCTGCTTGTTCGATTCGATTAGCGCAGTTAGCAAAAGAAGCAGGTGTTCCAGATGGCGTTTTAAATGTGGTGCAGGGTGATAAAGAAGCTGTTGATGTTTTGTTAGTACATCCTGATGTGCAAGCAATTAGTTTTGTAGGATCAACCGCCATTGCAGAACAAATTTATAAAACAGGTACGGCACATGGAAAAAGAGTGCAAGCATTTGGTGGTGCAAAAAATCATTGTGTGGTGATGCCAGACGCCGATCTTGAGCAAGCGGTGGAAGCGATTGTGGGTGCGGCTTATGGTTCTGCCGGTGAGCGATGCATGGCGATCTCAGTAGTTGTTGCAGTAGGGGATGTATTAGCTGATGAATTGGTAAGGCGTATGCAACCTCTGGTGCAAAATTTAAAAATAGGTTCTGGTGTTACAGCAGAGGTTGAGGTGGGCCCGTTAGTAACAGCAGCGCATTGGCAGCGAGTCAAAGCGTATGTTGATTTAGGTATTGCAGAAGGTGCAGAGTTAGTAGTCGATGGCCGATCATTTAAACCTAAAGGATTAGAAAAAGGTTTTTATATGGGTGGTTGTTTGTTTGATAAGGTCAAGCCCAGTATGCGAATTTATAAAGAAGAAATTTTTGGGCCGGTCTTATGCATCGTACGCGTACCCGATTTTCAAACAGGGTTACAGTTAGTAAGTGATCATGAGTATGGTAATGGAACGGCTATTTTCACACGTGATGGAAATACAGCGAGAACTTTTGCCAGTAAAGTCCAAGTCGGTATGGTAGGAATTAATGTACCAATACCGGTCCCGGTTGCGTATTTTAGTTTTGGTGGTTGGAAGCGTTCATTATTTGGGGATCTACAGATGCATAGCACAACAGGAGTGCAGTTTTATACGAAACTCAAAACTGTTATTGCACGTTGGCCAGAGACTGCAAAAAGCGGTTCTTCGTTTAACATGCCAACGCATTAAAGGAGCTGCATAACATGACTCAAATTGGATTTGTTGGGCTCGGTCATATGGGAAATCCCATGGTACGAAATTTATTGAAAGCAGGATTTTCAGTGACTGTCTTTGATGTAGTGCCAGATGCAATTCATCTGCTTGAAAAAGAAGGTGCGATAGGAGCGACTAGCCTTGCAGAAGTTGCTAAAAACGCAGATGTGATTTTCACTATGTTACAAACGGGTGAACAAGTTAAAGAAGCTTGTTTAAAAGAAAATGGTTTGTTTGCCCATGCTAAACAAAATGCTTTATATATTGATTCATCATCGATTGAAATAGCTACTACCCATGAGTTACATGCAGAGGCGAAGCGCAAAGGCATTGCGATGCTCGATGCACCCGTCTCAGGTGGCGTAGCAGGGGCCGCAGCTGCTACGCTGACTTTAATGGTGGGTGGCAGTGATGAACATTATCTTCGCGCTAAACCGATTTTAGAAAAACTGGGAAAAAAGATTGTGCATGCAGGACCTGGTGGTCATGGGCAAGCAGCGAAGATTTGTAATAACTTAATTTTAGGAATTTCAATGATTGCTGTTTGTGAAGGATTTAATTTGGGAATGAAGTTAGGTCTTGATCCGAAAAAATTTTTTGAAATTAGTGCAAATGCATCGGGGCAATGTTGGTCGATGACAAGTTATTGCCCGGTGCCTGGGTTAGTTGAAAAGGCGCCGTCTAATTTTGATTATAAACCAGGTTTTATGGCAAAAATGATGTTGAAGGATTTGCATCTTGCGCAACATGCGGCGGAGAGTAGTGGGGCGAATATTCCATTGGGTGTGCAGGCTGCAGAAATGTATTCGTTGTTTGTTAATGAAGGGAATGGGGAGGTGGATTTTTCTGGGATCATTAAGATGATTGGTGAAGAACCGAGCCGCGACCGTTAGAAACAAAACGACTTATCTAGTGCTCTTTTCGCAATAATCAGCCGCATCACTTCATTCGTCCCTTCTAAAATCGAATGCACCCGCAAATCCCTAAAATAACGTTCAATCGGGTACTCACACATATATCCATAACCACCAAAAATCTGTAATACGCGATCGGAAATTTGAAATCCTGCATCGGTTGCGAACCGTTTTGCCATTGCACAATAAAGTGGAGCATTCGAATCATTGATATCAATGGCAGAAGCCGCGCGATAAATAAGCATTCTGGCTGCTTCTAAATCCGTTAACATATCAGCAAAACTAAATTGTAATGCTTCAAATTCAATTAATTTATTTTTAAATTGTGAACGTTCATGCATGTGTTGACGTGCGAGTTGCAAACAGGCTTTGGCACCGCCAACAGAGCATGCAGCAATGTTAATTCGGCCGCCATTGAGTGCGGATAGGGCAATATTAAATCCTTCACCTTCTTGACCAATTAAATGAGTGATTGGAACACGGCAATTTTCAAAAAAAACCATGGTCGTTGGTTGACTATGCCAACCCAGTTTTAATTCTTTTTTGCCGAAAGTAATTCCGGGCATGTCTTTTTCAATTAACAGGCAACTAATCCCTTTAGCGCCATCTTGACCAGTGCGTACCATGACTGCGTAAATATCACTTTGAGATCCACCAGAAATAAAAGCTTTTGTGCCATTGACAATGTAGTGGTCACCATCACGGACAGCAGTTGTTTTAAGTGAGGCGGCATCTGAACCTGCACCTGGTTCTGTTAAACAATAACTGCTAAAAGCTTGCATCGTCGCCAACTGTGGTAGCCATTTTTGTCGTAATGCATGATTAGCATATCGATCAATGAGCCAAGCAACCATGTTATGAATCGAAAGATAAGCTGCCGTGGACACACAGGCAGTTGCTAATTCTTCAAAGACAATGGCGCTGTCAATCCGGGTCAAATTTGAACCGCCAACATCATCACGCACGCAAATGGCTGCAAAACCTAATTGTGCTGCCTTGCGCAAAGTAGCGATGGGAAAGATATGTTTTTCATCCCACTCTTTGGCGAATGGCGCCATCTCTTGTTCAGCAAATTCTTTGGCGAGTTGTTGAAAATGACGTTGTTCTTCTGATAATGCAAAATCCATTTTTGTGATCCTTGGTGATTATTGTAAAATCATTTTCTCAAGTTTAAATAAATCCTGTAACGATTCACGTTCACGCAATAAATAAATTTTATCATCATCGACTAATACTTCGGCAGCACGTGGTCTGGAATTATAATTGGAGCTCATGCTAAATCCATAAGCACCTACCGAACATATGGCAAGGATGTCATTTACTTGTAATGGTAAATCACGCTCTACTCCTAGAAAATCTGCAGATTCACAAACAGGCCCGACAATATCATAAGTTTTTGAATCTTTTCCTGGGTGTAAAGTACCGAGGATAATGTCATGCCATGCATGATAAAGAGAAGGGCGAATTAAATCATTCATCCCTGCATCTACGATAGCAAAATTCTTTTTTTCAGTAGGTTTGATGTATTCAACACGCGTTAACAAAATGCCAGCATTGCCAATCATGGCGCGTCCTGGCTCAATAATAATTTTATAGGGCGATTGGGCTAATTGATTACAAATAGTCGTAATATATTTATCAATACTAGGTGGTGTTTCATTTTGATAAGTAATTCCCAGGCCACCGCCTATATTGATGGTTTGTAGATTGATGCCTTCTTTCGCAAATTGACTGGCAATTTCAGTTAAACAAACAGCGGCTTCGAGAAAGGGTGCCACTTCAGTTAATTGCGAACCAATATGTGAGCCAATGCCAATCAATTGTAAATGCGGCATGGTTTGAATTTGACGAGCAAGCCGCAAAATTTCTTTAATTGCGATACCAAATTTATTTTCATTTAATCCTGTGGCAATGTAAGGATGGGTCTTGGCATCAATATTAGGGTTAATTCGTAAAGCAATCCGCGCGATTTTATTTTTTTCAGCAGCGATTTTTTGGATACGCTCAAGTTCTGATTCAGATTCAACATTAAAACAAAATATATCGACATCCAAGGCGCGAGCAATCTCGGTAGATTTTTTTCCCACACCTGAGAAAATAATTTTCTGGGGATCACCACCCGCAATTAGTACACGCTCTAGCTCACCTTGTGAAACAATATCAAATCCCGCGCCATTTCTTGCAAAGAGATTTAAAATACCTAAATTAGAGTTTGCTTTCACAGCATAGCAAATCAAATGTGCATGTTTAGTGAAAGCATTTTCAAATGATCGCCAATTATCTTCGATGGCTGCGCGTGAGTAGACATAACAAGGTGTGCCATATTGTTTTGCAATAGCATTGACGGACACGTTTTCAACGTAAAGTTCTGTGTTTGCGTATTTTAAATATGACATAGTGTTGTTTCCGTCTGCCCCTATTCTTTAGTGAGCTAATGATACTATAATTAGCGCAACAGGAATAAAGGATTTTATGGCCTTAACACTAGCACCGCAAATCATTCAAACGTGGCAAGTATTTTTGTCTCCTTGGTTTGTGCAAAAAAATGACTTGATGACTCTGCTCAATGAGCAAGAATTACAGCGCGCGCATCGTTTTAAATTTGATATTCATCGGGATCGATTTATTGTGGCACGCGCATTCCTCAGGAAAATTTTGAGCCTTTACACGGATATTCCACCCGAAAAAATTGAGTTCAACTATGGCAAGCGTGGCAAACCTTGGTTAGCAGAAAACCCACTAGATTTACAATTCAATATTTCGCACTCTGACGATGTAGCAGTTTATGGTATTTCGCAAACAGCTGAAATAGGCATCGATGTAGAGAAATTTTCAGACAAATATGAGGAAGCTGTAGCGAAACGGTTTTTTAGCCCGCAAGAATATTTAGAGTTATCTGAATTAGTACCAGAACAGCGTGCCAGGGCTTTCTATCAAATATGGGTTAAGAAAGAGGCGATCATTAAAGCATTAGGCGAGGGTCTTTATGCACCTCTGGCTGATTTTTCAATTCATTGGAATCAGCAAAATGAAAAAATTCTGATGGCACCTTTTGAAATCTATGTGCAAAGCATTGATATAAGCGCAGCTTTCTCTGCAGCTGTTGCAGTAACAGGCCCCATCAAGGAAATCCTCCGTTGGGAATGGAAGATTGACAATAGCAGTGCAAATACAGTAGCATAGTACAAATATAGATCAGACTACCATCTAAAATTATAAATAGAAACAACAAAATATAAACGAGGAGATAACCTAGCATGCCATCATCCGCAACTATTCGATTGGGATTGGGTTTAAAACGCTCCCAAGCAAGTGACTCTTTGTCAGCGCAACGAGATGAGCCGAGTGGGATTCCTCAACACTCTTCCAGAGTAGAATCAAAAGCGGTAGCAGAGACTAAACAACAAAGAAAAATACAATCAAGATCTATTGAAAAAGAAATTGAAGTCAAGAAGGACATAAAACGTCAGTATTTGGAAGCCGTTGTAGTAGCAGAGGATGATAGTCATCTGGTTTCTTATTATGAAATCATTGAGGCAGTTGATGGTTCAGGACCGATGATCATCATGCTGGATTTAAGTACTATTGGAACGAAAATTTTTGACAGCTTTAAAAAAGATCTTGAGCAAGAAGCAAATGCAGTCATGGATGAACTTTTTGCTAAACAATATCCGACCCAAACCAGAAAGAAAAAAGAGGTTGAGTTTAATTTTATTTTTCATTGTCCAACAAATCTAATAGAGAAGGACATTAAACAAATAGGCTGCTGGGATTGTGATGAGTCAATTTTTGCTGAAGCGGAAAGTGCTACAGTTAATCAATATATTTATATATCTCCAGGAAGACTCCGCAAAAATTTAGAAAGAATAACTCAAGATGGGATGAATGCGATTGTTACATCACGTTATCACGATTTTGATCCGAGTAAAAAATTCACTGTTCCTAAAATTGCGGCTAATTTAGGAGATTATTTTAAGCTGATTATTTTTACTCACGCACGACTAAAGCATAGCGCAGGAATATATCTTGCTGTGAAATATAAGGTTCCTTTCCCAGCAGTGTTTTTAGTGGATGATAAAACGGAGCAATGCGATTCATTCCTTTTGCATGGTTTACCAGCCATTGCAGTAAAACCGGGTAGTGTTGATCATTTAGAAGAAGTAGAAAAACGACAAAATGCAAGAGCAATAACTCCCTGTTTATTAAGGGATGATGAGAGTTATGAGCTATTGCCACGCGTAACTATGTGATCAAGTGCTAGATTTTACGCAGTGGAATTTTTTCCCCACTGCGTAAATCAAGCCTGCCAACAAGGATGTCATCATTAAGAAATAAGCAAATGAAATCAATTTTCCATTATAAAAAATACTGACCAAGATACTGGCTAATAATCCAGATCCACTGATAAACGTAGATAATATTGCCATTCGAGAGCCCATTGGCTCATTGGATGCTTCAATTGCCAGTCGTTGTAATGGCGCAAATGTAAATCCAGAGCCAAAAGAAAATATCATCATGCCAATCACCAATCCGCCTAAAAAATTTGGCCTAACAATAGCTAAACAAAATGCAATAATGCTTCCACATAAGGTAATGACCAGGCCGCATTGAATGAGTTTATTCACACCTATTTTTTCCATCAAATATTTTACTAACTGAGTGGATGAGATAAAACAAGCAAAAATCAAAATTTGCGAAAATCCAAAGGCGCTAGGGTTATAACTGAATTGATCAATGACATAAAATGGACCTGCCGCAATCCAAGCAATAAAGCCGCAAAAAATAAAACAAAATGCCAGGGTGAAGGTTAAAAAACCTCGATTAGTGATGATCTTTCGGTATTGAGATAACACGTGCCGTATGTGTAACGAATGTCTGCTATCCGCTGACAAAGGTTCTGGCATCCATTTAATATGTAATCCCAAAAGAATGATTCCCAAGATAAGCAAAAACCAAAAATTCCAACGCCAGTTCGCGATATTTAAAATCAAACTCCCTAAAAAAGGCCCAAATGCGGGTGCCAGCACAGCGATACTACTCATTAAAGCTAATATCCGAATAGCATGTGCCTGATCATACAATTCATGAATCGTTGCATAACCTGCCACTATCACAAAGCACAGCACGCTTCCCTGGACAAAGCGGGAAAAAATTAATAAATAAATATTAGAAGCGATGGCACAACCGAATGTAGAAATAACAAAAAGTATCATCCCCAAAATAAAAATGGGCCGTCTACCAAAACGATCCGAAAGCGGTCCGACAAAAAGTTGCATCGAGGCTGAACCCAAAAACCATGAGGATAAAGTTAACTGCACTTGATATTGGGTAATATGAAATTCACGCATAATTTGTGGCAATGCTGGCAGATACATATCATTTGACAAATAACTCGCCATTTCTGAGAGTACCAGTAAAAGAGGAAAAATAAACACGCTTTTCTTCATGGCTAATGCCTTTGCATTGGATATCGAGTGTAATGTATTATTTAGCATAATTAGTAGCCGTATCATAGGAAAATAAATAAAATGGATAGCACGACATCACGTTTTGAAATCATGCCAATTCCTGTTTTGAAGGATAATTATGTTTGGGTGATTAAAAATCAAAAACGTGAAGTTGTTATTATTGATCCAGGTGAGGCGGCACCTGTTTTAAAATTTCTGCAAGAGTGGGATCTCAATTTATTAGCCATTTTGATTACACATCATCATTGGGATCATGTGGGTGGAATCGAAGAGATCATTGAACAATATAAAGTCCCGGTATATGGATCGATGATTGAAGATATCCCACAAAAAACCCATCCCGTCACAGATCTAGAAAAATTTAATGTCGAATCATTTGCATTTGCAGTGCTAGAAATTCCTGGTCATACCTTGGGGCATGTCGCCTACTATTTTAAATCTGCAAAAGCTTTATTCACAGGTGATACGTTATTTTGTGCCGGCTGCGGTAGAGTGTTTGAAGGAACAATGCAGCAAATGTATTCATCACTGATGAAAATAGCAGCGTTACCGAATGATACTCGTATTTATTGTGGCCACGAGTATACATTGAATAATTTGCGTTTCGCTGAGCTTGTTGAGCCGGATAATAAAGAAATTCAGCAGAGAATGCATAAAGTCAAAATGCTGCGGGATAAAAATATTCCTACGGTTCCTTCATTGCTAAGCGATGAGAAAAAAACAAATCCATTCTTATGTTGTCATTTACAAGCCATTATTTCTTCTGTTGAAAAATATTCGAATCGTTCACTGACAAATTCTGTGGAAGTGTTTGAACAATTAAGGAAATGGAAGGATCAATTTTAGTTGTGGAAGTTTAAACTTCTGCAACTTAATCGTGAATCACTTCTTTTTTTGCGCGAATTCTTTCTATAATCTGATCCTGAAATCCAAAATAACGCATATCTTTAATGCGTTGTGGATACAAGATGCCATCAAGATGATCTGTTTCATGTTGTAAGATGCGAGCATAGTAATCTTCTGCAATGGCTGAAATTGGCTTTCCTTCTGGATCGAATCCGCTATATTTGATTTTTTTATAGCGTGGAACAAGGCCACATAATTCAGGAACACTGATGCAAGCTTCCCATCCATTCACTAGTGTTTTATCTAGCACTTCAATTACTGGATTAATCAGAATAGTGAATGGAATGGATTGTCCTGTAGGATCTTGCTCGCCTTCTTCATAACCAAACATAATGATACGTTTGTTGTAACCAATTTGCGGAGCAGCAAGACCGATGCCATCTTCTAGTTTCATGGTGTCACGCATATTTTTTATTAATTGATATAATTCTTTGGTGGCAAATTGAGTGATAGGTAGTGACGGTTCGGCAAGCTGTAAATTGCCCATTTTGCTGATTGGTTTTACTGGCATTGGTGATACCTATCAATTAATAAATTTTAGGCGGAAACTCTAGCAAAAATACGAAATTGTGTAAAGCATCGCCAGTATGCAAACTAGTTTTAGCTTGGTTTGATTACTGAGCGTTGCTCAACTTTTTCAGCAACTTCCGGTTTTGGTATTTGACTGCTACCTGCAACACTTTCAGAAAGTTGATGTAACCCGTGTTGGAATTGATTTTTCATTCCAGGGATGACAGTAGACAGCATATCTATTTCTGCGACTTTGGTTTTAACTCCATTCACAAGTGAATCACGCTCATGAGCTAGTTCGAATAATTTTGTTCTATCACTGTCAGGATTATAAGTCTCTACTAAGTTTTGTAATGACTCATGATATTTTTTCAGGTGAGCTTCGCCTCTTTTTGCATCATCTCTTGCTAACTGTATTAGCGATTTCCCAAAAAGTTCTTGTACGCTAAGAGGTGGATTGCAGGTTTTTAATTTCTCATTGAGTTCAGAATATCGTGTCCTATAAGCTCCTATAAGTGAAGCATCGGTTGCATTTGTATCACGGACGGCTGCAACATTCGTTGCAGCTACTACTGCTTCTTTTGGTGCTTTGTTGTTCTCTAGCGCATCTTGATAAGTTAATTGCATAGCTTCACGCAAGGGAGCAATACGTTTTAATTTTTCTTCTGGAGTTGCTCGGTTATACGTGAGCTTATGCAATAGTTCATTTGAGTCATCGATGATTTGCTTAAAATCGCTCTTTAATTTTTCTTTAGATTCAGGGCTGGCATTTACTTGTCTATCAATGATTGCATTTGTTTTAGTTTCAAATGGACGATCATTTTCAAGCTTTAATTTAGCGACTAAAATACTTGCACTTTGATTAAGTGGTTTCAGCCATTTCTCTTCTTTTATCTCTAGTGATTTATTAAAGCTTTGTTCAAGTACAGTGGAATATTCATTATCAATTTTATCTAAACGATCAAGCATGATTTTTGCTTCTTGAATGTGATTTAACATTTCCGCTAGTTTAAGTTGTTCGGGGGTTTTTAATTGTGCTGTTAAAGCAGCAGCATCATATTCGCGAAAAATTTCTTGTCGGTTTTTATCTGCCTTAATACTGGCTAATGCAATGCCACTAGCTTCAATTTTTTCTGCTAATTGTTTTTCCATAGTGAAGAGAAATATTTTTAATCCAATTAAATTTTCTGTGACAGCCGCGATTGTTAAATTTTGAAAAAAATCTTCATCATCGCGTTTTCTTTCTATCCATTGTTTTCTATTTTCATTGGCTTTTTTTCTTTCTTCATGGTTGTGTCGGATAGTCAAATCGACTTGATCGCCTCGCGGATTTGCCTCAGTTTGAACTTGATGACTGATGGCATGCAGATCAGCTTTTGATACACCACTTGCTTTGAGAGTCTGCTCAATATTATTTTCTAGGGTATGGTAGGTCATTGCTATACTTCCTATGTAGGTGCTTAGGTTATTATTAAGTATAGACAATAAATGGTGTAATGCTAATTTAACTAGAATATTATAAGTAATTGAATTTATTTGCTATTTTTTATATAAAGACTTTCCCAGGTGACATCATTGCTAATAGGCACAGGGTATTGCTCAGAAAGTATTTCAAGCTGAGGTTTGTTACCATCAAATTTAATATAATAAACTGTATCGTAATCATCCTTGGGCCATTTCTTCAGCTTATCTTCTGACACACCTAAATCTTTTGCTAATTCGGGGATTAATTTATGGTCCCAGCAAATCAGAACACGTTTGTTATCAAATTCAGGTTTAGTTAATAAATCATTGGCTAGCTTTTGATATTCAGTATTCATATACGGATGCACAATGGGAAAATTTCTGTTGGGATATTTTTCAGCAAGCATATTAACCAGAGGGGCAACGGTTTGTATTTGCCGGATGGATTTACCTTTTATATATAAACCTTTTTTGGTATCGCCTTCAGGGTTGGTAGCAAAGATAAAATCAGGAATATGATTTTGCCATTTCGTCATAAAGTAGTGTGCGAATGTGATTGCTCTTATTTCACCTTTTGGAGATAGAGCAGGCCCTGGGTTTTTGTTAAGCTTATCAGCGTGTCTAATGATAAAAATTTCACTTGGGGTTGCAAATGCAATGTTAGCACTGATTAAAGTGCTAATTAAAAGGAATGCAAGCGCAAGGGATCTATATGTCATGTAAATTACTCTTATTTGTGGCTTATTTTTATCTGAGGTGCAAATTTATGTAAAGTATTTTACCACACCTAACTGAAACTATGCCAGCACATAATTTATACAATAAGAGGCTGAAGTCGAACTTATGATAGAAGAATTAATTGGATCTTGGAGTAGTTATTTTAAAAATTGGAAAAAATGGCACCATCCAACAGCAAATCCTGTACGGGGGGTAAAAGTATTACATTGGTCATTAGGGGGATGGTGGCAGCGGATTAAGGTCAAATTCTTTTGTGCCAATTCAGATGATCCAGCGTGGCAAAAAATATTGGCGATTTTTGCGATCGATGGCTCGAGTCGACATGAAAAAAATGAAGTGATTGAGAAGGTTTTAGTAGGAGAACATAAGACTAATTATAATTACTACAAGCAGTTATTACGTACTGCGATCAACGTTAGTCATTGTTTTACAAGAGATATAGGTGAGGAAAAATATGATGACTCATTAATTGACTATTTATCGGCGACTTTAAAAGAAGACTATGCGCCACAAGATGTTCTTAAGTATGAAATAGCAGTGCAAAATATACTAACCCTTAAGCAAGATAAACAAAGTGAAAGTAAAGACCCGGCAAACTTAAAACTCTCCTGGGCTAACACCTTAGAAAGATCAAAGAATATTATTAAAAAGGAATTACAAAAACAAAGAGAAACTGCTGTAGCTAAGTTAGCACAGGATATATTTAAAAAATTTCCTGTTTTTCAAGGAGAAAAAAATAGTAATAGTATTTATTTCTATATTAAATCACGCGCAGAGTATGAAGTGTTGCAAGAGTATCATGCTTTAAAAGCACCTCTGCCGGTGCCTGTATTTTATGATGCGCTTTCTTTTCAGGTAGATGATTTAAATTCAACAATTCCTTTTACAAAATTCAGAGAAATAATGAGAGATCGAAGCAATATTCCTTTTAAATTATATCAAACCGAGGAAAATTTTCCGGGAATGCCCATGCCGACTGATGAAAATATCATTGGGGCAAAGATGCGCAATCCTCTGCGCTGGCTGGATCTGGTTGTTGATTTGGTCATAGGAAACCTTGCTCGCGGTTGGTTTTGGTCAGTCAATCAAGTGAAATCAGGATTATCGTTTTTAGTAAACGGTTGTTTTAATTGTTGCACTGTACCGCAGTGGTTACAAAATTGTATTGATACAAAATTAGTGAGAGGTCTTGGCAGAGTATTTTCATTTTTAGGTGATGTTATTGATGTGGTAATCAAATTTCCCGGGTTTGCTGGTATGATTGCCTGCATTTTTTTGCATTTTATCGCTAAAATAGATAATTTTTGTTGCCAAAGTGAACCAAGCTTAGTAAGAGAAGCTGTTGACGCAGGATTGAATATCAAAGCAACGCATAAACAGATACGTCATTTGTCATCTAGACGACACTCTCACGATGGCGTGCAAGAACGATTATCAGAGCCTAAAGGCGAACAAAAACTCGAATCTATTGTGCCCGAAAAAAAAATAGGTACGCATAAATCGACAGTTCGTAATGTCAGACAAATGTTAGCAAAAGATAGTTCACCTAAATTAATTCGCTCTAATAGCGCAGCAGCAAGATTGGAAAGCTTGCTTGAAGCACAAGTAGCTACTATGACTGTCATAAAGGATGAAAAATCTTTGCCTAAAGCAATACATAGAAAATCCAATTATACTGTTGCAGCAGCTCCAGGAGGCGATTACAAGATGCCAGGACCAGTGCATCTTAATGGCTTTATGTCTAAGGCTAATAAGGGTCGCTTAGGATGGCGATCGGAAATTCAAATGACAACTCATGTTCCATTGCCATCAAATGGATTACGTGGCTAGAGTTACATTATGGATTGTCGACATATCCTTTAGTGATGGCACCACCGGATGGTAGCCAGACTAACGTTTTATTTGAAACAGAGGGAGTTAAGATATAAGTATCTTCTGCCACCACTCCGTATTTTTTAGCGGGTATCACGGTAATAGTGCCATTCACTACTTTTAAAGAAGCAATATCATCTTTCGGAGTAGTGATATTGGCTGGAATTTTGTGTGCATTGGCATTGCAGCTAGTTAATTTTTTGGTATTTTGATAACAGCTGGTTACTGCTACTTTGTAAGGAGTAACAATTTGTAAAATATCACTAAAGTAAGCTCGCCGATTGTAATTAATATAAGAAGGAATGGCGATAGACCCCAAGATAGCAACGATTGCAATCGTGATCACAAGTTCGATCAAATTAAAACCATAGGATGATTCAGCAGCGCGTTCCATGTTTAGCTCCTAACTATGCAATTTTTCTGATCAGCTAGTGTATCATGAAATAGTTTGTAAATACTGCTCCATTGTACACATTCCTACATTGTTTCCTGTTTGTATGGCACTTTGCATTTGTGCTGTTTTATCTTCGCGAATGAGATGACGAATAGCCGGTGTTGCCAACATAATTTCAAAGGCAGCAACACGATTGCCTGCAAGATTATTGACTAGTGTTTGGTAAATAACGGCTTGCAGTGAATCAGATAATAAATTGCGGATGGTATTTTTCTCACCCGCAGGAAAGACATCAATGATGCGGTTAATAGCTTTTGGAGCAGAACTGGTATGCAGTGTCGCCATCACTAAATGACCTGTTTCTGCGGCAGTTAATGCTAAACGAATTGTTTCTAGATCACGCATTTCACCAATCAATATGACGTCAGGATCTTCTCTTAATGCGGCACGTAAAGCTTGATGATAGCTGCGAGTGTGATGATGGATTTGTCTTTGTGTCACTAAACATTTTTTATTGGGATGAATAAATTCAATCGGATCTTCAATGGTAATGATATGTAATGAAAAATGGGTATTGATATAGTCAAGCAAGGCAGCAAGAGTAGTGCTTTTACCTGATCCAGTGGGCCCTGTTATTAAAATTAAGCCATTGGCTGATTGTACCAATTGTTTAAATAGGGCGGGCGCTTGCAATTGATCTAGCGTAGGGATTTTTTCTGGAATAATGCGAATAGCCGCACTGATCCCGTGTAACTGGTGAAAAGCATTGACTCTTAAGCGAGCGATAGTTGGCAGATTAATCGCAAAATCAAGTTCCAAGTCATTTTCAAATTGTTGAATTTGCTTGTCGTTTAAGAGGTTATAAATAAGATTTTTAGTCGTATCATTATGGGATGATGGAAAATCATCAGCTACGCATAATTTTCCATTGATGCGTAACATCAGTGGTGATCCTGGCGAAATATGTAGATCAGATGCATTTTTTAATAGGGCGAAATTAATTAATTCGGGTATTTTCATTTTTTGTTTTCCTGGTAGGATGACTGCTTTGGGGGATGGCTATGAATTCTAAGCAAATTATTTATTTTCTACTAGTTTGTTTTACATTGTTGATAACAAAATCAGCCTTTGCATTGCCGGAAGGATTTGTGTATTTGCAAGATGCAATTCCTACGATTAAGCAAGATATGCGATATGTTGGCGATCATAATTTTATTGGTCGTCGACTAAAAGGTTATGCAGCAGGTCAATGTATTTTGACTCGCGAAGCAGCTAAAGCCTTAGCTTACGTACAAACAGAATTAGCACAATCAGGCTTATCCTTGAAAGTATATGATTGCTATCGCCCGAAAATGGCTGTAGATGATATTATGCAATGGAGTAAGCAAGAAAAATTGCAAGCGATGAAAGCTGAATTTTATCCCAATATTAACAAAGCTGATTTTTTTAAACTAGGTTATGTAGTAGAAAAATCTGGGCATTGTCGTGGCAGTACCGTTGATCTCACCATTGTTCCTATTGCTACCTCAGCCCAACCTGCATATCACTCTGGTGATAAGCTAGTTGCTTGTTTTGCTTCTTATCAAAAACGCTATCACGATAATAGCATCGACATGGGCACTGGTTTTGATTGTATGGATCCTGCATCACATCCAACAAACCAAAGCATTAACTCTACCGCTTATCAACATCGGATGTTACTGCGCAGCGTCATGATCAGGCATGGTTTTGCACCGATCGAAGAAGAATGGTGGCACTTCACTTTAAAACAAGAACCTTATCCAACCACCTATTTTAATTTTCCTGTTGTATCGAAAACCTAAAGTGTGATTTAATCCTTTTCTCTAACACTAGGGGTGCCGCAAGGCTGAGAGAGTGGTATTTACCACTTAACCCTTTGAACCTGAACGGGCTAGGGCCTGCGTAGGGAATGTGGATAGACGATAAAATCAATCTGATTTTATTTTCATCTGTATTCTATGCATATTCCTAGCCCATATAAACATGGGGTATGTCATGGAAGTTGATTGTTCGTTACGTGTGCCGCTTTCTGGATCCAAAAAAATTTATCTCCCTGGAGAAATTTTTCCATTTCTTCGTGTGGCCATGCGAGAAATCGTGCTAACCGATGGCACTTCATTACCTATTTATGATACTTCAGGGCCTTATACAGATGAACACTGCATCATTGATATTACTCAAGGATTACCAGATATTCGCAGTCATTGGATTGAGCAAAGAAATGATACAGAATTATATCAAAGTAAAATTGAAAAACGACCAGATATTGCAAAAAACTTACAACGAAAACCCAGGCGTGCCAAACCAAATTCTACGGTAACACAAATGCATTATGCCAAACGCGGGATTATTACACCGGAAATGGAGTATGCCGCGATTCGCGAAAATCAACATAGAGCAGTGCACGCATCACAATTAATAACTGCCGAATTTGTTCGCAACGAAATTGCAGAAGGCCGTGCCATCATTCCAGCTAATATCAATCATCTTGAATTAGAGCCCATGGTGTTGGGTAGGAATTTTCTAGTCAAAGTTAATGCCAATATTGGTAACTCCCCAGTCACCTCATCGATTGAAGAAGAGGTAGAAAAATTAATTTGGGCAATTCGCTGGGGTGCAGATAATGTCATGGATCTTTCAACAGGAAAAAATATTCATACGACCCGTGATTTTATTATCAGAAATTCTCCTGTACCGATTGGCACTGTTCCTATTTATCAAGCGTTGGAAAAAGTAGGTGGTGTAGCTGAAGATATTACCTGGGAAATTTTTCGTGATACGTTAATTGAGCAAGCGGAGCAAGGTGTCGATTATTTCACAATTCATGCTGGCGTATTATTGCGATATGTACCGTTGGCAGCTCAACGTGTGACGGGAATAGTTTCTCGTGGTGGTGCGATTATGGCGAAATGGTGTATAGCCCACCATCAAGAAAATTTTCTTTATACTCATTTTGCAGAAATTTGCGACATCATGCGTAGCTACGATGTCAGTTTTTCGTTAGGAGATGGATTGCGCCCAGGTTCAACTGCAGATGCAAATGATGTAGCACAATTTAGTGAATTAAAAACATTAGGAGAGTTAACCCAGATTGCTTGGAAACACGATGTCCAAGTCATGGTTGAAGGTCCCGGGCATGTCCCGATGAATTTATTAAAAGAAAATATGGATAAACAGCTAACTTATTGTCTAGAAGCCCCTTTCTATACTTTAGGGCCACTAACAACTGATATTGCTCCCGCTTATGATCACATTACAAGTGCAATAGGAGCGGCGATGATGGGTTGGTATGGTGTTGCTCTATTATGTTATGTCACGCCTAAAGAACATTTAGGTTTGCCAAATAAAGATGATGTTAAACAAGGGATTATGGCCTATAAGATTGCAGCGCATGTAGCTGATATTGCAAAGGGGCATCCAACAGCTCATCTTCATGATGCTATAATATCTAAAGCACGATATGAATTTCGCTGGGAGGATCAATTTAATCTCTCATTAGATCCAGATACTGCGCGAGCTTTTCATGATGAAACATTGCCGCAGGAGTCAGCGAAAGTCGCGCATTTTTGTTCGATGTGTGGGCCTAAGTTTTGTTCCATGCAAACCAGTCGGGAAATTCGTGAGTATTCAGAGAGGGTGCAAATATGAAAGCAGGCATTGCAGGGGCAGGAATTATGGGACGTTTACTTGCATTTGCACTTAACAAGGCAGGCTGGGAAGTCAGCTTGTTTGACCAGGACAATGGTACTGCTGATACCAGTTGTAGCATGACTGCTTTAGGATTACTGACACCGATTGATGAGTTAGAAAATGCAGAATTGATTATTTATCAGTTAGGCGATGAAGCACTAAAAATTCATTGGCCTGAAATTTTAAACAAGCTGGGTGGTGAAATTTATTTTCAAAAATCAGGAACACTGATTTTGTCACATCCACATGATCAATCAGAGTTAACTCGTCTTATCCAAGCATTTGCAAATAAACTAAATAATGCAACAGCCTATCAAAAAGTAAATGAAAGTCAGATAAAAAAATTAGAACCCGCGCTTTCAAAATTTCAAGATGGATATTATCTTGCCGAAGAAGGTCACTTGGATAATCAAAAATTACTACAGGTACTAAGTCATTATTTGCGTGAAAATGGTGTGCATTGGATTTTAAATACAATAGTGCAAGATGTTAAACCAGGAAAAATAATTTTAAAAAACACTACACAGAATTTTGATTTAGCAATTGATTGCCGTGGTTTAGGCGCCAAAAGCGTATTTAAAAATTTACGTGGTGTTCGTGGAGAAGCAATTTGGCTGCAAACATCTGATATAACTATCCATCGTCCGATTAGATTAGTGCATCCTCGTTATAGTTTGTATATTGTGCCGCGCCCAGAGCATATTTATTTAATCGGTGCTAGCGTGATTGAATCTGAAGATCAAAGCCCTATTTCAGTGAGAACCGTATTAGAATTATTGACTGCTGCGTTTAGCTTACACCCTGCCTTTGCCGAAGCAAGAATTATCAAAACAGCCACTCATTGCAGGCCTGTTTTACCTGATCATTTACCTAAAATTAAATATGCAGATGGTTATCTTGCTGTGAATGGTCTTTATCGACATGGATTTTTAATTAGTCCTAGCATCATGAATGATTGTCTACGTTGGATTGATAATGGCATGACATCCATTCGTTATCCGCAAATATGGGAAAAGAGCGCATGATTTCAATTCACTTCAATGATGAAATCATTGAGATTGAACCAAATTGTTCGCTTGCCAATATTTTGGAAGCAAAAGGTTACCAAGACCCTGGTTTTGCTGTTGCATTAAACCGCCACTTCATCCCTAGAAAACAACATGTGAATACTATCTTAAATTCAAACGATATCATCGAAATTATTGTCCCGATGCAAGGAGGCTGATTTGATGTGGAAATTAGCGGATAAATTATTATCAAGCCGATTATTGTTAGGCACCGCACTTTATCCTTCATTTGATATTATGCGTAAAGCCATTGCAGCATCTGGTAGTGAAGTGATTACCACTGCTTTACGTCGACAATTACCTAAAGAAAAAGGTGGTGAATTATTTTGGAATTTCATCAAAGCATCAGCTTGTCATTTATTACCTAATACAGCCGGCTGTCATAATGCTAGTGAAGCAATAACAACTGCTTATATGGCTAGAGAATTATTTCAAACTAATTGGATCAAGCTGGAAGTCATCGGCGATGATTATAATTTACATCCCGATCCTTTTGAATTGGTAAAAGCAGCTGCAACTTTAGTCAAAGAAGGTTTTGAAGTATTTCCTTATTGCACAGATGATTTAGTGTTATGCCAACGCTTAATAGATTGTGGATGCCGCATATTGATGCCTTGGGCTGCACCGATTGGCTCAGGCAAAGGGATTATTAATCCTTATGCATTAACAATGCTGCGCACTCGTTTACCTGATATCATCTTGATCGTAGATGCGGGCATTGGGAAACCTTCTCATGCAGCACAAGCAATGGAAATGGGATTTGATGCAGTATTACTTAATACCGCGGTTTCTTTAGCAAGAAATCCAGTATTGATGGCAACTGCATTTAGGGATGCGGTGATAGCAGGTCGATCAGCTTATGAAGCAGGCCTCATGCATGAAAGAAATATGGCGCATCCTAGCACTGCATTATTAGATACACCTTTTTGGCATCAAACGACAGCAATATGAAACAATTTATTTGTTGGACTATCGCAGGATCAGATTGTAGCGGTGCTGCTGGAATCCAAACTGATTTACGCACATTTCAAAACCTTGGCACGCACGGGTGTTCCATTGTTACAGCAGTGACTTCGCAAAACACAGATGAAACTTATGCAATAGACTATCCTTCATCAAATAATATTGCTTCGCAGTTAAATGCACTTCAATATGATTTATCAGCAAATGCAATAAAAATAGGAATGCTAGGACAATTGTCTACTATTGATGTGGTTTATCATTTCTTAAAAAATGCGGGCAAAAAAATAGTTTTAGATCCAGTCATGTATGCCACATCAGGGAAAAAATTATTTTCAGGTGATATAGCAGAGTATTTAAACGCCTTAAAAAAATTATTCCCACTTGTTGATTTAATTACACCTAATCTGCACGAGGCCGAAATATTATCAGACATAGAATTACATTCATCACAAGATATCGAAAAAATAACGAAAAAAATATTATCTTTCGGCGCTAAAAGTGTTTTAATCAAAGGCGGCCACCAGGCAAATGATCAATTTAGCCAAGATTATTGGAGCAATGGCACAGAATCATTATGGCTGTCTTGTAAGAGGCAAGCCAATTCATCTCATCGTGGAACAGGATGCACTTTATCTTCAGCAATCACAGCTTGTTTAGCACAAGGCTATGATTTAAAAGATGCATTAGTCATTGGTAAAATGTATGTCAATCAAGGTATCCGCTTAGCCAATCAATCGATATTATTAACGCATGCAGGGTGGCCTGAACATCAAGCTGATTTACCTTTTCTTTCTCATCACCGTATGAATAAATTACCTCAAGTATTTACAGATTGCGGAACAAATCCATTGGGATTGTATCCGGTTGTAGATAGTGCCGCATGGTTAAAAATATTATTGCCTCTAGGAATCAAGACCATCCAATTAAGAATCAAAAATAAACAAAATCAAGAATTGGAAAATGAAATCATACAAAGTATTACTCTTGCCAAAAAATTTAATGCACGTCTTTTCATTAATGATTATTGGGAACTAGCCATTCGTCATGGTGCCTATGGAGTTCATTTAGGCCAGGAAGATCTCAATACAGCAGATATTGGAAAAATTCAGCAGATGGGTTTGCGCTTAGGCATTAGTACACATTGTTATTATGAGGTGGCACGTGCACATACTTTCAATCCATCTTATCTAGCATGCGGACCTATCTATGCAACGACTAGCAAAATGATGCATTTCGCACCGCAAGGAATTGCCAATCTCGCGCGTTGGCGGCGTACACTAAACTATCCATTAGTTGCTATCGGTGGAATCAATCTGCAAAGATTACCAGAAATTCTTTCTACTAATATTAGTGGTATTGCCATGATTTCGGAAATCACGAAAGCAGCTGACCCAGTGGCGGTCACCGAAAAATTATTAACTTTATTGAATCAATTCAAGTCATGTTAACGTCAGATGAAATAAACCGTTATTCAGCACAGCTGAAGCTTGATCAAATTGGTTTAAACGGCCAACGCCATTTAAAAAATGCACGTGTTCTTTGTGTCGGTGCCGGCGGACTTGGATCTCCTTTGTTATTATATTTAGCCGCAGCAGGTGTTGGTACGATTGGAATCATTGATGCAGATTCTGTTGAGTTAAGTAATCTACAACGACAAATCCTCTATCAACATCGTCAGGTAGGTCAGCAAAAAACATTGGTCGCTAAAAAACAATTAAAAAAACTGAATCCCTACATTAAAATCATTACTTACAATCAACGAATCAATCAGCAAAATGCAAAAGCAATAATCACAGAATATGATATTTTAGCTGATTGCACGGATAATTTTCCCAGCAAATACTTACTCCATGATCATTGTTTCTATCTTAATAAACCGTATGTATTTGCTAGCGTTTCACAGTATGCAGGGCAGTGTTCAGTTTTTTTAGGCCAACAAGGTCCTTGTCTGCGTTGTTTATTTCCTAAACAGCCTAGTTTAATGCAAGATTGTAGCCAAACAGGCGTGCTAGGTGTGCTTCCTGGATTATTTGGGATTATTCAAGCAACCGAAGTGATCAAATTAATCCTGAAATTAGGCAATTTATTAGTGAGTCGATTATTAATGATTGATATACTAGCGATGAAATTTCGAGAATATCAAATCACACAAAATCCTGATTGTGAGTGTTGTGTGAAAAATAATTTTCACAGGATAAAAGAAATGCCGCATCACACTATTTCAGCCCAAGAATTACAGCAACGATTGACAGATCAACAAGATATTTTTTTATTGGATGTAAGAAGTCCAGAAGAACACCAGCATTATAATTTTGGCGGAACATTAATTCCGTTATCAGAATTGCCACATCGATTAGCTGAATTGAATCCAAATCAGACGATTGTTGTCTACTGTCACTCAGGTGTGCGAAGTTTGCATGCAGTGCAACTCTTGCTGAGAGCGCAATTTAAATCGGTGATGAACCTTGAAGGCGGAGTGGTTGCTTGGCGTGCATTAAGTTAAGGACAAGATTTTGCGAAATTATCTTTTATCTTGCCTTTACTTCCCTGTTAGCATGAAGAGAATAACCCATCAAACGCGTTTTCTCTTCTGGCCCTGAGCTTTCACTTTTGCACTAGCTTCTTCATCCTTTTCGCTTGGAAGTAATCGAATAGGTTTAAAATTCAACATTGTACTGACCGTTAAAGAAGCTGATGATGCTGCCACAGTAGGCGAAGATACTTGAGGTAATGGAGCAGCAGATTGACTAGACAATCTATCCTTTCTTTTATCTTCGCGTTGAGTCATAGACTCCATTAGCGCCTTCGAAATATTAAGTGTATTCCCCAATGATGACGATCCACTACCAGTATCAACTGATACTGAGAGCTCTGCTGAGGTATCTAATTTTTGTCTTTTTGCAGAAGAGTCGTTGGAAGCATCATAAGTCTCAAGCGTAGGTGTATCACTTCTTTCGATGATTTCGTCTGCGGGTTGAGATTGCGAAAGAGGATCGTAAAGATCACTATGATGTCGATGCAAAGCATGGTCAGGGTAATAGGTAGTAGCTGCCCCAGCAAGTGCTTCAGGAGTCCAAGTTGCTCTATCGAGTTGTTCACGCTCCCATTCTTTATATTCACGCTGCAAATTTTGCATTGCAGTTTTACTTAATTTTTTCTTTCTACGTTTTTTAGCAATATCCCTTTTATGCGCTTGCATGGTTTTTTCAATAGATGCTTTACTATAAACAAGAGCAGAAGCGATAGGAGAAGAATGATAACCATTTATTTTCTCCTCAGTCATCACAGTGTCGTCAATAAGTTTCGCTCTTTCTGCCGCAAGCAAAACACTACTTATCGTTATTTCATATTTTTTAAACAAATCCCCAAACACTTTATCTTGTCCTAACTCAAGTAATTCTCTATGCTGCGTAGGTGACAAGCCTTTTAGAAATAACATCAATCCTTTTTCGGATGAATTTGCTTTATGTTTTGTATGATTAGCTAAATCATATGCACTTAAATGAAAATAATATACTTTATCAAAAGTTTGTTTTTGAAAATTATATTCAGAATGAATGACGAAGGGATGGATACTATTTTTTTCTCCATAAACATGGTGTTTGTATCTTAGTATTTTAGGTGTTGCTTTTTGTTCTTGGGCAGATTTTTTTTCATCTTTTTCATCGGGCGCTTGCACTTCAAGCCCCATTGCATTTGATCTCTGCATAATTTCTCCTTTTGCATTCAAAAATATTAACTTCGTCTTTGAGTTAAACCTAATTGTTGGGTAAGCAAAGAAGTAGTCCCTTGGCGCCCACTCACTACGGGTGTCCAAATACTTCGACTAGCAGGATCAGCACCTTCAACGGTGAGTGGCTTAAGTGCAAGTGTACTTTTAGATTCAGTTTGTTGTACAGGCAGAACTGCGTTCCGTTCTTTTAATTTATCAGTAGCACTCACTAATTTAGTAGCAACAAGTTTCCTTAGCGCTGCTTCATGTAACTTCTTATGCCACGTCATCCTTTCTAAACTTCCATAAAGTTCAGAAAGTTGATCGCGATTTAATATTTTTATAGCAGTGGTTCTCCTAACAAACTTATTAATTTGTTCTATCCCTAAAACTAACCCGCCAAGACTTGCTTCAAACGCTTCTTTTGTTGTACTAGGATTTTTCAAAAGTTCTAGAGAATTAAACATCGTCACACTTGTCCAGACATTGAACATAAAAGAATCTATATTCTCTTTTAATACTCTTTCATGAAGTGTGGTATACAGTGCGTCCAGACCTTCTTTATTTATACCATGATCATCACTAACAACTACTTTCACAATCACCCCAGTTTGTATAGCACGACATTTTTTGAGGATATCTATCTCTACATCTGTTAGTTTGTCATTGAATACGCGGGTGCTGAGAGATATCCGATCACGCATCATAACATCTATTATTTGTTGATTAATTGCTTTCGTTTCTTCTTCCGTTCCATGCATTTGACATAGCAGAGAATACCGTATTAGCAAATGGTTAATATAAACATTAAATTGTCCCTTTGCACAGTTTTCTATCTTTGAACTATTTTCGCCTATCCATTTATTCACATTGGGTGGAACTTTTTTTAGATGTTGCAATAAATTTTTAGCAAAAGGATAGCTTTCTTCAGGGCGCCTCATGAGCGTGTACAATTCTACCAAACAGGATTCTAACCGTAATAACCATTCGTAGTGCTCAGCAATTTCCTGAATTGTTAGTTTCTTTCTTTTTTTCTTGCTATCAAGAACCAGGGTAATACGATGAATGGCTGCCTTAACCTGATTGATACACTCGTCAAAAAATTCAGGATGTAAGTTAACCATTACATTATTCAGTTTGTCACGAATTTGCAAAACCGTATGCCGATTACCAGAGGAATCTTGCTTGCTGTCTTTCAACAGAGATTTCTCCATACTGGTGATCATGACATCATACAATCGAATGGTATCGGCTTCTTCTCCAAATTGAGCGCGAAACACTGTTTTTGCTACTTCATCAGCTTCATCAAATAAATTTATAATTGCTTTGACTTGGGCTTCTGGGATACTAAGCTCTTCGAGAAATTTTTCCTTTCCCATAGCATCCCTTACAAGTATATCTGTGACGCTTGCTGGTTTATCCTTCATTTTAACTTCGAGTTCAGACGCTAGTTTCGCTTCTGCTGAAAACGCTGCTGAAATAATTGCATGTTTAGCTTTAAAACCAGCTAGTTTTTTTTCATCTTCTGCTGACATTGTTTTTTGTTCAGCCATCCTTACTCTGTGAGCCAATTCAGCATGAACACCTGATAAAACAGGGTTAGATATCCCATCTCGTTTAAGATTGGCGAGTGTTGTAGAAACATTTTTTAGCGTTGATTTCAATTCAGCTAAATCTTTAGAGGTAATCAATTCTTTAGAACCATCTATTTTGGTGGTTAATAAGTCGTATGCTTTTTGTATATAGGTTCTTTTATGAAACTCTAATCCACTGCTACTCATGGCTAACACTCCTAGTTATAATGATTTGCGCAACTATAGGACACATATATCAAAAAAGTCAACGCGTTGAACATAATAAAATAAGGCTATATTAAGATTTCCTTAAGTTATGGTTGTTACTCTATCTCTATCAAGATCGTGATCCATACAAAACGAGTTATTGGTAGAGTAATATGCCAAATTTTGCGCCTCACAAAAAAAGAAGATTTAGATGAATATGCGCGAATTGATTATGAATCGCTGCTTTTGCGAAATCAAATCGCTAGTTTTAAAGGAGAATTTATCGTGTGTATGAGAATAAAAAGTAGCCCACAGAAAAACTAAATTGGGCGCCAGAATAGTGATAGCTGCATCGTTAGGTGAATCTATTGCTTTTTCTTCATATCGATCACCCATGTGTTATCTCGTATCAAAATCCTTAAAGGTCATCCTTAATAAAAATCCGATGATAGATTTTTTTGTTTTTATGTTCTCTTTTGTTTAAAGTGGCCACCAAGTTTTGCAACAACAGCATCTGTATTATAAGATATGCATCTTGATCCTAATTCATCAGGATTTTTAAACAACGACATCCTACCCCAAATACGGTAATCCAACGCTCCTGCTATTCTGTTCTCAATTTCCTGTTCAGTAGCGGTGGTTTGACCAGCCGCTTTCTTTTCCGCGATATGTTTTTTAAGAGTTCTCATGACACCACTATGCGACCAATCTTTAAAGAACCAAGCAGAACTACGATATTCACCGACAATACCCTCATATTCCT
>Ga0206802_1018_pt1 | contig 42160 bp, 36 predicted proteins | sample Alteio_BWOrgCont_63_FD_152902 | JGI IMG/M metagenome (GOLD analysis project Ga0206802, IMG submission 152902) | Enriched cells from forest soil in Barre Woods Harvard Forest LTER site, Petersham, Massachusetts, United States -... | ecosystem: Environmental > Terrestrial > Soil > Temperate forest >... | reverse complement strand
GCAGGCCGCTGTCGCCGGCTTTGGTGGCCAGGCGATAGGGGCTGGCGGCGCGCTGCCACTGCTCCAGGAACCTGGCGGCGTTCTGAGGGAAGGGAAGCGAGAGCGCGCCCATGGTCTTGGAAAGGGCAGAGTGGTAGCTATCGCCGATGCCGATGCCGACTGTGAACTCGCGGCTGCCGCGCAGGTCGATTTCGCCGGTGAGGGCTAGATTGCCGTTAGATGCGGAGCCGAACTGCCAGTCCATGTGGAAGTTGTCGGTGAGGTCGCGCCAGCCGTCGCTGGCTCCGACGAAGCCGCAACTGACGCGGGCAAAGCCGCAGTCGGCGGACATGGCGAGGGCCCAGCGATTTTTCCAGGCGAGCAGCATTTTGCGGCCGGCGACATCGACGGCGCGGGCGCAGTTGCCGCTGCCGCCGCCATCCATGTGCGGGGCGACCAGGGCGAAGATCTTGAGCGTGTTGAGGAACTCTTCTGTACCATTGGGGCCTGCTTGGATGCGGACGTGCATCAGGACGACGCTGTGGTGAGGGTCGCAGATGATTTCCTTGACCAGCTGGTAGCGGCCGTCTCTATCGCGGTTGGTGTAGCGGACGCCCAGGGCCACGGGATGGATGTATTCAAAGCTGGGGATGAGATCGCGTTTCTCTTCGTGGACGAAGCTGGTGCCATCCGTGACGAGCAGCTCCATGTCGCGGGTCTGGGGATGGTCGATGGTGGGGTGGTAGATCTCGTTGAGGATGCCGTGGGAGACGGTGAACCAGATGCGGCTGGAGGCGGAGTAAGCGGTGCCTACGGCGTCTTTGACGCTGGAGGTCCAGCGTGGCTCCATGCCGGGAGCGCCGAAAGCCTCGCCCTGCTGATCGAGCCAACGGTATAGAGAATCTTGAGGGGTTGCCAGCAGTGTGTCTTGAATCAAGGTAAGTCCTCTCGGCCCAGTTTGGAGCAGACCCTATTTGTATGCCCGACCGCTTGAACATGCGATGAATTTTTTCCGCCCTACCATCCTCTCACCGTCTGATGTCTGAAAGGGTGCAGAAGTTCCCGTGAAGTTGGGTGTACCCTTCAGGAGCATGGCTGCATCTATCCAATAACACCCCGGAGGCCGAAACCTGAAGGGGAATCGGCGCGGCGGTATCGATGAGAGTGCAGCGACGGGAATTGGTTACGGCGATTCCGCTCACAGGAGCAGGAGGCCGGAGCCCAAGGCTGAGCCTGGATAGAGATTCGGGCTCATGGCGGACCAGTACAATCCAAGTGGAGGAGAGATACCCAAGATGGCTTACGAACTTGCACCCCTACCGTATGACTATGCCGCTCTCGAGCCTTTTATCGATGCGGAGACGATGAAGTTTCATCATGACAAGCATCACCAGGCGTACATCAACAATGTGAATGCGGCGCTGGCCAACCATCCCGACCTGGCGGCCAAGTCTGTCGACGACTTGGTGCGCGACCTGGCCTCGGTGCCGGAGGATATCAAGGGCGCGGTCCGGAACAACGGCGGCGGCCACTCCAACCACTCCATGTTCTGGACCATCATGGGACCGGTGGGCACGGAAGGCGTGGGCGGCGAACCGACCGGAGCGATCGCGGCGCAGATCAAGTCGGATTTCGGCGATTTTGAGGCTTTCAAGAAGCTGTTCAACGAAGCCGGCGCGAAACAGTTTGGCTCGGGCTGGGCGTGGCTGATCTTCGCGGACGGCAAGCTGAAGGTGATCAGCACGCCGAACCAGGATTCACCTCTGACGCAGGGGCATTACCCGATCCTGGGCAACGACGTTTGGGAGCATGCTTACTACCTGAAGTACCAGAATCTGCGGCCAAAATATCTGGAGAACTGGTGGAACGTGGTGAACTGGACTGAGGTTAACAAGCGGTTTGCTACGGCGAAGGGGTAAAAAAAACAGGGAATAGGGACCAGGGAATAGGGAATAGAAAACACCGGCAGTTCCCTGGACAGGATTGGCTTTAGGGGTGGGCTTTGGCTCATCCCTTTTGCTGTTTTGCGCAACCCTTTTGCGGGCTTAGGGTTCTATTCATAGAGGAGAATTGGCGAATGTGTGTTGATTCAAAGAGGAACCAGATTGGCCGGGTGCTTTGGATGCTTTCGGCTGGACTGATGGCTGCTGGACTGCTTGCGGCGCAGCTTCATGCCCAGGACTTTACCCTGAGCCAGAACGGAAAGAGCGTGGGAAAAGCGAATCTTTCGCTGAAACAGACTTCGGGGGGCCTCGAAGAGAAGTCTGAAACAAAGATCGACATGCCGGGGTTGAAGTACGACATCTCGGAGCATGAGATGCTGAACAGCCATTTTCACTTGGCGCAGGCGGATCTGAAGGGGTCGGTGAACGGCACTTCGGCGACGGTGAACGCGCTGCCGCAGGGCCAGCAGATCGTGATGAAGATTGGCGCCAATGGGAATGTGACGAATACGCCGTTGGAGGCGCATCCGTTGGCGGTGTTCTTTCCGGATTTCGATCCTGGCGCGCTGCAGATTGTGCTGAACCTGGGAGCCGCGCATAACAATGCCGGGATCTGGGCGATGATTCCCAAGCAGTCGGGGTCGGTGGCGGCGCTGCGAATTGCTACCAATGCCGATATGAACGGGACGCTGGATGGCAGGCCGGTTACGGTGCATCACCTGACATTGACGGGAACTAACAGCAAGACGGAGCTGTTTTCCGGCCCTTCGAATGAGCTGTTACAGGCGGAGTGGACGGATGAGGGTTTTGCGATGGTGCGGAATGGGTTCAAGCTGACGCCTCCGGCGCGGCCAGGTGCTCCGCCGCCGGCGCCAGCTCAGCCGGCCACGCAGCCTAGCCAGCCACAGGCGCAACAGCCTCACGCTCAGCAACAATAATCCAGTCTGATACTGACACGGACTAAGTAATGTCGTACACGCACTTAGTCCCGTTTTGATGTTTCTTTGATAGCGTCAGACAGCCCTCCCCGCAGCTACGGCTGAGGCCCACGCCCACTGGAAGTTGAAGCCGCCTAAGTGGCCGGTGACATCGACGACTTCGCCTATGAAGTAGAGTCCGGGGACGGTGCGGGCTTCCATGGTGCGGGCTTGCAGATGGGCGGTGTCGATGCCGCCGGCGGTTACTTCGGCTTTGGTGAAGCCTTCGGTGCCGGTGGGGTGAAGCGGCCAATGGTGCAGGCTCCGCTCGCAGGCTTCGAGGGCGGGGTTGGACCAGCCTGCTGGGGCTGCGATCTGAGAGAGATGCTCGGCCAGGCGCTGGGGCAGGTACTCGCGCAGGGCTTTGAGCAAGGTTGCGGGGTCGCGGCGGCCATTGAGGACTGGGGCCAGGATCTGCCGATCTGGGGCGAAATCTAAATAAATTGGTTCTCCGAGCTTCCAATACGAGGAGATTTGCAAGATTGCCGGGCCGCTTAGGCCGCGATGGGTTACCAGGAGCTTTTCTACGAAGCTGGGCGGTTTGGATTTCAGCGCGGCGGGGGCGCTGGCGCTGACAAGAGTGGAGACGCCAGCTAGTTGAGTCCAGTCGGATTCTTTTTCACCTAAAAGCAATGGGACCAAGGCTGGCCGAGGCTCGATGATTTGCAGGCCGAACTGGCGGGCGAGGTCGTAGCCGAAGCTGGTTGCGCCGAGCTTGGGGATGGAGAGGCCGCCGGTGGCGACGACCAGGGATGGGGCGTGGAATTCGCCTTTGGCGCATTGGAGATGGAAGCCGGAGCTGTCGCGTTCAACCTGAATGCTGTGGGCGTCGTAGACGTGCTCAACATGACCTTTTTCGCATTCGGCCAGGAGCAGGTTGAGGATGGCGTGGGCGGAGTGGTCGCAGAAGAGCTGGCCGAGGGTCTTTTCGTGGTACGGTACTCCGTACTTTTGAACTAACTCGATCAAGTGGCGCGGGGTGTAGAGGGCGAGCGCGGACTTGGCGAAGTGGGGGTTGGCGCTGAGGAAGCGGTTGGGCTCGCAGTGAATGTTGGTGAAGTTACAGCGGCCTCCGCCGGAGATGAGGATTTTGCGGCCGGGGAGGCTGCCGTGTTCGAGCAGGGCTACGCGGCGCGAGCGCTGGCCGGCTACGGCGGCGCACATGAGGCCGGCTGCGCCGGCGCCGAGGACGATGGTGTCGAATTGGCGAGCTGTCGTGGGCATGTGTACGGCAATGAAGCAGATTCCCTTCGGGAATGACAGACAGAAAAGCAAGGGCAAAGCCAAGAGACAAAAGCAACAGTGAAGTTCGGAGACTATCGGGGAAATTGTTTGTGGACCAGAGCGAGAGCTTCTTCGGAGGTGTGGATGGAGCCTTCTAGCTGGGCTTCCTCTACTGCGTGGAGCATGGTTTTGAAGGCTGCGCCGGGGTGGTAGCCGGCGGCTATGAGTTCGCGGCCGGTGATGAGCGGGGTGGGGCGGACTTCTTCGGTCGGCATGGATTCGTAGCGCTCGCGGGCGAAGTTGTAGTGGTCGAGGTTGCCGCTGGAGGCCAGGCAATCCATGCGGTGCAGGGCCAGATGCTCTGGAAAACGGTCGAGGCGGAAGAAGCGCTTGAGTGTGGCGGCTTTCATGCACGGGGTGTCGGCGAAGCGCATGTGGTTTTCAACCAAGGCGAGGATTTGCGCGGTTTCTTCGTTGGAGAAGCGCAGGCGGCGGCAGATTTCCGCGGCGATGGCCATGCCGACTTCGACGTGGCCGTTGAAGCGGATTCGGCCTTCTGGGCCTGAGGGCGGATGGAAGGTGGCGGGTTTGCCGATGTCGTGCAGGAGTGCGCCCCAGGCCAGGGTCATCGGGTAGCCGGATTCGAGTTGGGCGAGGAGCATCAGGGTGTGGGTCCAGACGTCGCCTTCGGGGTGGTATTGGGGTGGTTGCTGGACGCCTTTGAGACGGGAAGCTTCAGGCAATACCTGAGCGAGAAGGCCGGTCTGGTCGAGAAGTTCGAAGGCACGGCGGGCCTGGCCTTCGGTGAGCATCCGGGTGAGCTCGTCGCGGACGCGCTCGCGGCTTACGGATTCGATCTTGTGGGCCAGGGTGCGGATTGCGGAGTGCGTGGCAGGGGCGATTTGGAAGTTGAAACGGGCGGCGAAGCGGACGGCTCGCAACATGCGCAGGTGGTCCTCTTCGAAGCGGTTTTCGGGCTGGCCGATGGCGCGAAGGATGCCGGCGTCGAGGTCGGCTAGGCCGCCTACGTAATCGAGCACGAATCTACGGAGGTCTGTGGTATCCCAGGTCTCAGAAGCGAGACCTAGGGCACCCAGATTCAGGTCCGGATTGAGGAGGAGGCCGTTGATGGTGAAGTCGCGGCGCTGGACGTCTTCCTGGGCGCTGAGGCTGTAGCGGACGGCGTCAGGATGGCGGCCGTCGGAGTAGGCTCCATCGTTGCGGAAGGTGGCTACTTCGGTGAGGGTGGGCTGGCCGTCGATTTCAGCCGAGACGAGCACGACGCCGAAATGAGCGCCTACGGCGAAGGTGCGTGGGAAGAGATCGAGGACGATGTCGGGGGTGGCCGAGGTGGCTACGTCGTAGTCCTTGGGCTGTCGGCCAAGGAGCAGGTCGCGGACGCAGCCGCCTGCGAGGTAAGCCTGGTGGCCCTCGTCCCGAAGCTTTCGCAGGATGGCGATGGCCGCGGCGAATTGGGGAGTGTCAGGCAGCACTGCTTTTTCTATTGTCTCTCGGATGATCTGTTTTGCTCGGTCCAGGGGCAGAGACGAAAGATATTCCCGGTTTACGACCAACCTTGCTGAGGCCGATGGCACCCAAAGGTCTAGGTTATAGGCGGTACACTTCGGGCTGGCGCGTCCCGTTACTTTCGCGGCTTTGCCTTCAGCAAATTCTTGGAACGCAAAAGAAAGGAAAACAAAATGACACTGATTGTTATCATCCTGTTGGTCTTGCTTCTCGGCGGCGGCGGCGGTTATTACGGCTATGGCCGTTGGGGCTACGGCGGCGGCGCAGGCATTGGCCTGGGCACGATACTGCTGATTCTTCTGATCGCCTATCTTTTAGGCGCTTTATAAACACTGAATTCGTGTTTCCTAACTCCCGCGTGAGGCGATCCTTGCGCGGGAGTTTGCTCGTGTGTTGAGCTTCCACTTGTTTTATGTCGAGAACCGATTCCGCGTAAACTAAAGGCTTATGGGTAGTGGGCTTATTTTAGGCATTGAATCCTCCTGTGACGAGACGGCGGCGGCGGTGGTGGAGCGAGGGACGTTGACTCGGTCTTCTATTGTGGCTTCGCAGATTGCTACTCATGCGCCTTATGGCGGGGTGGTGCCGGAGCTGGCTAGCCGCGAGCATCTGCGCAATATTGTGCCGATTACTCGGGCCGCGCTGGAGCAAGCCGGATGCGGGCTGGGCGATCTGGATGCCGTGGCGGTGACGCATGGGCCGGGGCTCGCTGGGGCGCTGCTGGTGGGGATTACCTATGCCAAGGGACTGGCGTTTGCGCAGGGGATTCCACTGATCGCGGTGAATCATCTGGAGGGGCATATTCATGCTGTGCTGCTAGCCGCAGGACAGCAGGGACCAGGGACCAGGGAACAGGATGAGTTGCCGATGCCGGCGTTGGCGCTGGTGGTTTCGGGTGGGCATACGCATCTCTTTCTGGCGCGGCCTCCAGTGGCGGGAGTTGAGATTGGAGCGTGGCAATACACGCTGATTGGGCGGACGCTGGATGATGCGGCTGGCGAGGCTTTTGACAAGGTGGCTAAGCTGCTGGGGCTGGGCTATCCCGGTGGGCCATGGATCGATTATCTGGCGCAATTTGGCGATCCCAAGGCGGTGCCGTTTGGGTTTGCGCAAATCAAGGATAAGGCTCATTTGCAGGGCAACGGGCAGATTGCGCGGACCAAGGGCGCGCGGACGGCTCCGATTGCGGATTTGGATAGGCACTTTCTATTTTCTTTTTCAGGGATCAAGACGGCGGTGCTGCGGTATGTGGAGGTGCATGGGATGCGCGCAGTTTGCGAGGCTCGGCAACGCGCTCTTGCGGCGATGGCGCATCCCACGTGGCAGGATGCGCAGGCTTTGTGCGACCGGCAGACGCTGGACCTTATTGCGAGCTTTCAACATGCGGTGGTGGGGGACCTGCTGCGCAAGACTTTTGCCGCGGCGGAGGCGGTGGGCGCGGCTTCCGTACTGGTGACGGGCGGCGTGGCGGCCAACCGCGAGCTGCGGGTGCGGTTTACGGCGGAGGCGGCGGAGCGAGGGCTGCCGGTGGCTTTTCCGACGCTGGCGTTGTCGACAGACAATGCGGCGATGATTGCGGCGGCGGCTTGGCCGCGGTTTCTGGGGAGGGAGTTTGCCGGGTTGGGGCTGGAGGCTGATCCGCGGCTGACTTTGGCTTGAGTCTACCCGAATTGCGTTAGCAACTGGAAGCAAAACCTCAGGGCTAAAGCCCGGCCGTTTCCGTGACCTAATGCCGGGGATAAATCCCCGACCTACCTCGAAACGAGGTTCCTAGTATCCATTTAAGGTTTGGATTGCGAATAATTGGGGAGTTTGGGGGTTAGTTTGCGGACTAGAAACTCCTGGAAGAGGTTCTGGGCTGCGCTGCCGGCGATGCCGAGCCCCAAGTTCTCGAAGGTTAAGGCCACTCCGCGGTCGCTGGCCGGGTAGTAGAGGTTAGAGATGCCGCCAGCGGCCAGGCCTCCGAGGATGCCGGAATAATTCGCCTCCCATTTTCCGTTGTCGCCCTTGCAGATGACTGAATTTGCGATGGCGTAGAGAATGCGCGACTTGGTGGCGCCGGTGCCTTTGTAGAAGTAGCGTGGGTCTTGTTTCAGTAGCGAGGGCAGGATGGCGCTGCCGATCATGGTGCTGATGAAGGTGTCGGTGTAGCCGGCTCCGAATCGTTTGGCGTACCCTTGAGCGCCTTGGCCATAGCCGGAGAATTCATTGGTAGCCTGCTCGATTCCAGCGAAGAATCCGGTGGCGAGGAAGGTGACGGGGTCGATTGAGGATCTCCAGGCGAGATGGAATTTCTGGCGGGGGTTGAGCGGCGGGGCGTTGGGCGCGTAGACCACGTAGAAGTTGGGAATGACGCCGAAAACGCGCTGCTGTTCTTCGTCTTTGAGCTGGGCCTCGGCTACTTCGACCTGGGATGCCGTAACCTGCACTTCGCTGGTGGCGGTGGCGAAGGCCAGCACGATTGCGGGCTCTTCGAAGTTTTCGCCGGGATGCAGGAGGCCGGGGATGGTCTGGGTTGAGAATCCTTCGGAGGTGACGGTGAGTTGGAAAGCGCCGGGAGGGATGCCGGTGAATTGGAAGCGGCCATTGCTGTCGGATGTGGTGGTTTTTGCCGGGGCAGCGATGGCGGTTTGGGTTAGGGTGATGTGAACGCCCTCGTAGACGGCTCCGTCATGATTGACGATGATGCCGTGGATGCTGCCGTTAGCGTTTGCCGGGGCAGACGGGTCATCGGAGGACGGCTGCGAGGATGATCTGGATTCGGTTTGGGCTTGTGGGGCGTCGGGGAGATTGGAATTGGGAGCCGAGTTGGCTTGCTGAGATTGGGCGCAGGACGCGAGGCTGAAAAATAGCAGGAAGACGATGGCTGGGATGGTGAAACTGGTTGGATGTGCGGCTTGGGGCCGCTTAGGGCTGGCCTTGCTGCCGGGATTGGATTCCTTTCCGATTCGTTCCGACATCAGTTGCGGAGTCCAAAGTTGTTCATAGTGAGAGGATAACCGGCGCGAAAGAGTCGCTACGGGTTAGACGGTGAGTTGGCGGGAAGATGTAGGAGCCGATGCCGAGTTTTTGGCAGGTGATGCTGTCAGTCTAGAAGATCGCGGACGGCTTTTTCGAGCTTTGCGGTTAATGTGGCTGGCTCGGCTTCTTCGTCTACGGGGATTGGCTCGCCGACGCGGACTTCCAGATGCCCGGAGCGGAACCATCCGGATTTTTGCATTTCTTCGAGGCCGACCAATGCAACAGGGAGGATTGGAATGCGGGCTTCCTGGGCGAGCAGGCCTAGCCCCGGGCGGAAGGACTTCATGCCGCCTTCGCGGCTGACCGCGCCTTCGGGGAAGACCATCACGGAGTAGCCGCGGTCCATGGCCTCTCCGGCGTGGCTGAAGCTGCGGCGGAAGCCATGCAATCGGGGCAGTGGGAAAACGTTGAAGAGCGCCGTGACCAGCCAATACTGCGGGGGAGCGAAGAAGTTGAGGAACCAGTTGCCCTGGTTGCGGCCGCGGCGGAAGTCGAGCAGCATTTCGCCGAGCATGGCGATGGCGATGTGGCGGCGGATTTTGCCGGGGAGGCCGTAGAGCACGAGTGCTCCGTCGAAGCGGCTTACGTGGTTGGCGATGACCAGCATGGGGCCGGAGGGAATTTTGGCCTGCGTTGGGACCACGCGGGGAGTGGCGAGCAGCCAAGTGAGTGGGCGTATGACTAGCTCGTAGAAGGCGATGCGCAGGGCGGAGATTGGCCACGACCAGGGCCAGCGCGGATAGAGGTGTTCGGAGGTGAGCGCTTGCTGGGTGTCTTCGGAGCGGCCGCGAACCTGATCGTCGGTGTAGGGTGCTGGAGCCTGGTGGCCAGCGGTGGGCGTGGATGCTGGTGGTTGAATGTTCTGTCCAGCGGCTGGATCTGGATTGGATGAGGCGGGATTGGATGGATTAGGCGCGGGAACTGGGCTAGCCGGTACAGAACTTGCCGGTGTTGCAGGTGCTTGATGCGATCCTGTCCCGAGCGCCTCGGGGGAGGCTTGTTCGGCGAGGATGGCTCGCAGGGCGCCTAGCGTCTCGACGCTGGCGAGGGCATCGTCGGGCAGCTCGATGTTGAGGCGCTGCTCTAGCGCAGATTGGAGCTGGACGCGGCCCAGGCTGTCGAGGTGCATGTCTTCGGTGAGGCGCAATTGATTCTGGTCCCGGCCCTGATTCGGGCCTGGTGTATCGGGAATGCGCTCGCCGGTGACCTCGGCGATCATGTCGAGGACGATGTCGGCTCCGGTCTGGGCGGAATGCGGGCCGGGCGTTTGCTGATTTTGAATGTCCTGGCAGACCCAGTCGGCGATCTTGCGGCGCAGCAGCTTGCCGGTTGAGGTATAGGGGAACTGCAGCTCGGGCCACTTGAGGGCGCGGCGAATCTGCTGGAAATCGGCTAGTTCGCGATTGGCTGCGACGATGGCTTCTTGTAATTGGGCGTCGGGACCGGAGAGGAGAACGACGGCGACCGGTTCGATGCCGGAGAGGGTTCCGCAGGGGACGACGACGCAATCGCGAATGCCCGCCTGCTTTTTCATGGCTTGCTCAAGGTCGTCGGGATGGATGTTCATGCCGCCGCTGGTGACGATTACGTCGCCTTTTCGGCCCAGGAACTTCAGTTCGCCATTTTCGTTTTGGACGCCTAGGTCGCCGGTGGCCAGCCATTCGCCTTCACGCTTGCGCATGGCTCCGTGCTGCCAGGTGGTGCCGGCCAGCATGTCGCCGCGGACGAGGATTTCGCCTTCGTCGCTGAGGCGGACTTCGCGGCCAGGTAGGGTTTTGCCGATGGTACCCTGGGCGATCTTGAAGGGGTGGTTCAGGGTGACGAGCGCGGTGGTTTCGGTCATGCCGTAGCCCTGGATGAGGGCGATGCCGATGCGGTTCCAGAACTCTTCGATCTCTTCGGGCAGGGCTGCGCCGCCGGAGATGACGGCCCAGAATTTCCAGCCGAGGGTGCTGTGGACACGGCGGAATTGCCACCACTGCTTGAGCGGGAGCAGTTTGTGCGATTTGGGTGCTTGGGCGATTTGGTCCGCGAGGGAGTCGAAGCGGCTGAGGAGGTGGGTGCGCAATAGTTGCAGGACGCGAGGGACGGCGACCAGGACGGAGATGCGTTCGCGGCGGATGAGGTCGGTCATGCGCCGGGCTTCGACTTGATCCGCGAAGTGGACCTCGCCAGCTAAGAGCGGCGGCAGCCATAGGCCCATGAACTGTCCGAAGACGTGGCTCAGCGGCAATGTATGTAGGAAGCGAAGCGGATGGACCCAGCGCTCATATTTCTTGTACTTCAGCATCTCGCGCTCGATGGGGCTGACGCTTGAGAGGACGTTGGCGTGGGTGTGGACGATGCCCTTGGGCTCTGAGGTGGTGCCCGAGGTGAAGACGATCTGGAAGGGGGTTTGTCCGGTGACTGCTTCGCTGACTGTGTAGTTGGGTTCGACGGGTAGCTGGGTGTTGAGTTCGGAGAGCCAGAGGTGCGGAATTTCGTCTGCGCCGGTCAGGTGATGGATGAGATTGGGGTCGCCGACGATGAGTTTTGGGGCGACGTCTTGGACGACGCGTGAGGTGAACTCGGGTGAGCCGGCGGCATCGAGGGGGACGGCGATAACTCCGCGGAGGAGGCAGCCGAAGAAGGCGGAGATCCATTCGGCGGAGTTGGCGCCCCAGAGCACGATACGCTCGCCGGGAGCGATGCTGCGGCGGTCAAGGTCGGCGGCGAAGCGGCCGGCTAACTGGGCTAGTTCGCCGTAGGTGGTGCAGTAGCGGCGGATACCGCGATGGGCCACCACCGCTGTCTCGTCAGCATGGTGGCGAAATTCCTCGACCAGGCTGGCGAGATGGGTGCGCACGATTCCATCATAGATGCGCGGGATGGGGCTTTCGGATCAGTTTCCTGTGTTGAATCTTGAGGGGCTTCTGGAGTGGACAAGAATTCTTAACTGAAGGTGGCGTCATCCCAGGATTGCGCTTCGTCCCACATGGGCGTTGGTTCGAAGTAGCCGGTTCCGGGCTTCAGATGGCGCTTTAGCTCATCGTCGTTGAGCGTGATGCCAAGGCCGGGAGTGTCCGGGACTTTGATGTAGCCTTTGTCGATGATCGGCTTTTCGATTCCGGTGACGAGATCTTGCCAGAAGGGCACGTCGAGGGAGTGGTTCTCGAGCGCGAGGAAGTTGCGCGTGGCCGCGGCGCAGTGGACGTTGGCCATGCAGGCTACGGGCGTTCCGGCGAAGTGCATGGCCATAGGAACGCCGTAGCGGAAGGCCATATCGCCGATGCGGTGGGTTTGCAGAATGCCGCCGGAGGTGGCGAGGTCGGGATGGATCTTGTCGACGACATGGTTTTTGCAGAGGGTTTCGAAGTCGGTAAATTCGTAGATGTCTTCGCCGGTGATGGTGGGCGTGGGACTGGCCTCGGTGATCTCTTTGAGGAGGTCGGTGTAGTACCAGGGAATGACGTCTTCGATCCATTCGAGGTTGAACTTTTCGTAGGCCTTGCCCAGGCGGATAACGGATTTGACGCCGATGTGGCCCAAGTGGTCCATCGACAGAGGCATGTCATAGCCGATGTTGTCACGCACGGCGGCGACGTATTCGCAGAGACGGTCGATGCCTTTGTCGGTGACTTCGGTTGCGATAAAGGGGTGAGGCTGATTGTGCAGCTCCCACTTGTCGAGGCCAGCGGGTTGCATGACGGTGCCGGGGATATCTTTCAATACGTCGATGCCGAGGTCCATCTTCATCCAGGTGAGGCCCATAGCTTTGCGCTCTTTGGCGCGCAGGCCGTACTCCTTGGGGTCGAGGGACTCGGTGGTGTCGGCGTAGATGCGGATGGAGTCGCGCCATTTGCCGCCGAGCATCTGGTAGACGGGGATGTTGTAGACCTTGCCTGCGATATCCCACAGAGCCATCTCGACGGCGCACACGCCGCCGGCCTGACGGGAGGTGCCTCCGAATTGGGCGATCTTCTGGAAGAGGTAGTCGATCTTGAGGGGGTTTTCGCCGAGGATGCGGCTCTTGAGCACCATGGCGTACTGGGGGCCGGCGATATCGCGCACTTCGCCGAGGCCGTAGATACCCTGGTTGGTGTCGATGCGAATGAGGACGCAGGGGCTTGGGCCGGGCTTGACGATGACTGCGTAGCGCATGTCGGTGATCTTCAGCGTGGAGGGGCTGGAGGCTTGATTCACGTTGCGGATCGCCGGTTGCTGCGCTTCGGCTGTGTGGCCGAGTGCTCCACCGGCGAGGACGGCTAGGGAAGACTTCAACATACTGCGGCGGTTGAGGCTGGGCTTGCTGTCCTTGGGCATTTTTGAGAATCCCTTCATCGTGATCTGCTGCGTCTCGTGCTGGTGATCTGCCGGCGTGTGCGGCGAGTTAGCGGAAAGTTGGCTGGGGGCCATCGAGGCCCCTCGGTTGGAGGTCTTTTGGCTGGGTAAACGGTTGGGCTAAAGCCCAACCCTACCAACCTTGGCTTACCTAGACGCGGGACTCAATGGTCGGCGTGCTGTTTTGCTTTGGCAAGCAGTGCGTCGAATTCGCTGCGCTGCATCTTCAGCTTGTCGGGATGATCGTTGATCCACTTTTCGAAGCCTGCGTACTTATTCAATGTCCAGCCGCCTTCGAATTCAGCGCCGTTCTTGCCCTGGCGGTTTAGCTCGAAGTTGTAATCATCCTTGAGGCCGGTGAACTCTGCTGTGCTGATGGCCTCTTCGGCGAGAATCGCGGGGATGAACAGAACACCTTCGGTCTTGGCGAGGACCAGATCTCCGGGCAGGACGACGGCGCGACCGATGCGAATGGGCGCGTTGATGGAGGTGAGTTCCATTTGCGCCCAGGCGGAGGGATCGTAGCCGCGATAGAAGCCGTTGAAGTCGGGGATCTCGCGGTTTTCTTCCTGATCGCGGATGCCGGCGTCGAAGATGAAGCCGGTATGGCTGTGCGCGGCGATGCCGTTGCCGAGGTTGGAGCCGATCAGGGTGCCCTCGATGATCTTGCCGAAGCCGTCGGCAACGTAGACGTCGCCGATCTGAAGCTCGTTGATGGGCCACATGTTAGTGCCGCCTACGCGCCCCTCGGCTTTGCCTTCGGCGGTGATCGCTTTGGCCATATCGGGGCGGGTGGGCATGTATTGCGCGGTCAGGGCGCGGCCGGCGAAGGGCTTTTCGATATGCAGAGCCTGCCATCCCCCCTCGAATTGATTCTGGTAGCCACGGGAGCGCAGGAAATCCCAGACGTCTTCGATGGACATGTCTACGGCGCGCTTGAGCAGGGCGTCGGGGAGTTTTGGGCGGCCGTCGGGATAGCGGTCGCCCTTCCAGTCGGAGGTGTAGAAGAGCATCTGGTCGCGCGTCATCTTGACCTGGCTTTTGGCGGGCGACGCGGCCAGCAGGAAACAGGCCAGCAAGGTGGATATGATCGCTGTTTTCAATTGGGCTCTCCGGCTTGCGATTTTCTGTTGCATGAATAAGTTCTTAAAAAGGTCAGCGCCAAGTGTAAAACAGTTTCGCCGGGATCACGGCAAAAGCAGATTCCCTTCGGGAATGACAGACAGAAAACAAGAGCAACCGCAAAGACAAAGGCAAGAGCCAAGACAACAGCAGATCCTTCGCTTCTTCACCCCACAAACGATAGACCTGTTTATGGGGACCCGTACGCTCAGGATGGCAACCTTGCGCTCGGGATGACAATTCGGTTTCGATGGCGACTCGGGCCTGGCTGCGTGTGGCCTCGCTGCTACAATCGAAGAGGCTCAAACCGCGCCCAATCTGACTGTTGCCTCGAACAAACTGCACGATCTGCGACCCATGCCTCTTCGCCTTTACAACACCCTGAGCGGACAACTGGAAGAGCTGACCCCCTCCGATGGCGATGAGCTGCGGATGTATGCGTGCGGGCCTACGGTGTACGACTACGGGCATATTGGGAACTTCCGGACATTTCTCCAGATTGACGTGCTGAGGCGGCTGCTGCATCTGGAGGGGATCAAGATGCGCCACGTGATGAATATCACGGACGTGGACGACAAGATCATTCGCAATGCGGCGGCGGCGGGAGTGCCGATTGGCGAGTACACGCCGCTTTATGAGCAGGCTTTTCTCGACGACCTAGACTCATTGAGGATCGAAAGACCGGAGGTCCTGGCCCGGGCTACCGAGCATATTCCGCAGATGGTGGAGCTGGTGGAGCGGCTGGCGGCGGTTGGGGCGGCTTACAAGACTGGCGAAGGCGCGGCGGATGGGACTGGACAGGGTTCTTGGTATTTCCGGCTGAAGGCGTTTCCTGAGTACGGCAAGCTGAGCAAGAAGGATCTGGAAGGCATTACCGACGGCGCGCGCGTGGATGTGGATGAGTACGAGAAGGACTCGGCGCGCGATTTTGCCCTGTGGAAGGCTACGAAACCGGGCGAGACTTGCTGGGAGACGGCGATTGGCACCGGGCGGCCTGGGTGGCACCTGGAGTGCTCGGCGATGGCGATGAAGTACCTGGGCGAGAGCTTCGATCTTCATGCAGGCGGCGAAGATTTGATGTTTCCTCACCACGAGAACGAGATTGCGCAGTCGGAGACGGTGACGCATAAGCCGCTGGCCCGGCACTGGATGCATGTGCGCTTTCTGCTGGTGGACGGCAAGAAGATGTCCAAGTCGGAGGGCAACTTCTACACGCTGCGCGATCTGCTGTTGAAGGGATATAAGGCTTCGGCGATTCGGCTGGCGCTGATTTCGGTGCCGTACCGGCATCAGCTGAACTTTACCTTTGAGGGGTTGACCGAGGCGACGAACGCCATCGACCGGCTGCGAACGTTTGTGGCGCGGCTGAAGAAAGCTGAATTGGCAGAGGGAACTACTCCGGGGCTACAGGCTGCGGCGGATAAGGCTGAGGCTGGCTATCTGGCGGCGCTGGAAAATGACCTGAACACGGCCGAGGCGCGTGCGCCGATTTTTGATCTGGTGCGGACGGTGAATTCGGCGCTGGATACGGGCGCAGTGATGGCCGAAGACCGGGAGCGGGTGCTGGCGGTTCTGGAGAAGTTCGATGCGGTGTTTGCGGTGATCGAAGATAACGATGCTGCGCCTACCAAGGCTGCGCTGGCTTGGGCGGAGAGCCAGGGATTGTCGGACAAGGTGGCGCCGGAGCTGCTGGTACGCGAGGGATTGACCGATGAAGAGATTGAGACGCTGATTGCGGAGCGGAATACGGCGCGGAAGCAGAGGAATTTTCGGCGTTCGGACGAGATTCGCGATGAGCTGGCGGCGAAGGGTATAGTCATCGAGGACGCCAAAGATGGGGTTCGCTGGAAACGGAAGTGAAGACCGGGGGTTAGTCACAGATGGAAGCCAACGAAGCTGGGGAATTGCAGGAGAATGCGGAGCACGGCGCGCACGACACGTCGATGCGGCCTGTGGCGTTTACGATGTCTGTGCTGGCGGTGCTGGTGGCGATTGTCACGGTGCTGGGTCATCGTACGCATACCGAAGCTGTCCTGGATCAGGCCAAGGCTTCTGACCAGTGGAATTTTTATCAGGCGAAGAACATTCGAAACACCGACACCGGCAACGCCGCGGCTCTACTTTCGGTGATCCAGGTGACCGACGCCAAGAAAGCAGCGGAGATAGCCAAGGCCGACGCCGACAAGCAGGCCAAGTGGAAGGACGATCTCAAGGAAGAGCAGGAAAAGGCTGAAGGGTTGGAGACCAAGGTGGAACATGCCGAGGCCAAGGCGGACCGCTACGATCTGGGTGAGGCGCTGTTGGAGATTGCGCTGGTGACGGCTTCGATTACGCTGCTGACGCGGAACCGGGCCTATTGGCTGCTGGGGCTGATTTTTGGCGTGGCGGGGATCGTTTCGTCAGCTTCTGTGCTGTTTCTCCAATAATTCTCCCGAATTGGGTCTGGGTTTCTAAAGGTAATTCCGCTTTCTAGAGCGACAGAAGAAGCGCTTCCGCGTTTCCCTTTCGGCATGGTATGCTCGGGCCAACGGGCTCCATGCTTATGACTTTTTTACATCTTCGCAATGACTCCCTTGCTGCGGGCTGTTGGAGCGGTCCGAATGCGCGGGTGAATGCGCGCGTGGTGGGACTGCGGCGGCATCTGCGAGTGCTGCCGAGCCGGACCCGGCCGAGTCTTTTTGCCGGCGATTGACCTTTCCGCTCCCGGAACCAATCTGCATCCTGCTTTGGAGCTCAGGCTTTTGGCATTTTGCCGAAGCTGAGATCGCGGGATTGTATTCAAGCAGTGTTTATCAGCCATTCTGAGGAGAGATTGCCATGTCCCATTCCGAGTTGTATGCCAAATTTGGACCTAAATTGAGCGGCGAGCTGCCGGGGCCAAAGGCTCGGGCTGCCGTGGCCCACGATGACCGGGTTATTTCGCCCAGCTACACGCGCTCCTACCCTCTGGTGGCCAAGAGCGGCCGCGGGGTTCGCGTGACGGATGTGGATGGGAATGAATTTCTGGATTTTGCGGCGGGAATTGCCGTGAATTCGACCGGGCATTGTCACCCGGAGGTGGTTGCCGCCATTCAGAAACAGGCGGCGGAGTTGATTCATATCTCGGGGACGGATTTTTACTACGAATCGATGACTGAGCTGGCGGATCGGCTTTCGGCGGTGGCTCCGATGCCGGGGCCGCACCGTTTTTACTACGGAAACTCGGGCGCGGAGGCGGTGGAGTGCGCGCTAAAGGTTGCGCGCTACCACACCAAGCGGCAGCATGTGATTTCGTTCTTCGGCGCGTTTCACGGGCGGACGATGGGCGCGCTTTCGCTGACTGGTTCGAAGCCGCAGCAGAAGCGGCGCTTCTCTCCGATGGTGCCGGGGGTGACGCATATCCGGTATCCATATGCGTATCGGGGATGTTCGGGTGGGCCGCAGGAAGAAGAAGCTTTCAGCCTGGGCTGCGCACGGTATATCGAGGAGAAGCTGTTCAAAACGATTCTGGCGCCGGAAGAGGTTGCGGCGATTTTTCTGGAACCGATTCAGGGCGAGGGCGGCTATGTGGTGGCTCCCGATAACTTTCTGCGCGAGATTCGCGAGATCTGCGACAGGCATGGGATTTTGTTGGTGGCGGACGAAGTGCAATCGGGCGCGGGGCGGACAGGCAAGTGGTGGGCGATTGAACATTCCGGAGTCCAGCCGGACATCGTTTGCATGGCCAAGGGCATCGCTTCGGGAATGCCGCTGGGCATTTGCATGACGCGCGCGGAAATTATGGATTGGGTGCCGGGGTCTCATGCTTCGACCTTTGGCGGGAATCCGATTGCGATTGCAGCGGCGCTGGCGACGATGGACATTTTGGAGCGCGAAGGGATCGACAACGCCGGGCGCGTGGGCGGCAAGATTCTGGAGCGGCTGGAGGCTTGGAAGCATTCTCATCCGCTGGTGGGCGATGTACGCGGACGCGGATTGATGATCGGCATCGAGTTGGTGTTGGATAAGGAGACACGCGAGCCGGCGCCGGTGCTGCGCAATCTGGTCGAGGGACTTTGCTTCGAAAGAGGGCTCTTGATTCTTGGATGTGGAGAGACGTCTCTCCGGCTTTGCCCGCCGCTGATTGTGAGCGAGGATGAGGCGACCGTGGCGCTGGATATTCTGGAAGAAGCGCTGACGGAGGTAGAGCACGCACATGCACGGGCGCAGGAGTTGGAAGCGGTCGAAGCGTAAACTTTAGCCAATTTTGTAGAAAGAGAATCCCGGCGGATGCAGTAATGCATTGGCCGGGATTTTCTGTTTTGGACAAGCTGCGCGATTCGTGAATTTCTAGGCGCTTGTGCTTGCGGAGATTCGGACGGACAATTTACGGAAATGCCAGTCGCGAGGAGTTTCGGGATCGACTTTATTGAGCGTGGGATTGCCGCGCTGGATTGGCTGGCTGAGCGCCGAGGCCGCCAGTCTTTGCTTGCATCGCATTTGCGGACGGGTGAGCGGGGCGAGGAGGCTGCGTTTTTCTATCTGCTGCGGAATGGGTTCACGGTGGTGGCGCAGAGATGGAATGATGGGCCGCTGCCGGGAGACCTGGACCTGATTGCTTGGCAGGGAGACTTGCTGTGCTTTATCGAGGTGAAGACGCGAAGCAGCAAGGAGGTTGCTACTGCTTCCTCTGCCGTAGACAGGAACAAGCGGCAGACGTTGAGGCGGCTGGCCCGGCAGTATCTAAGGCAGCTACCGGAGGGAGAGCGGCCGGAGACGCGCTTCGATATTGTGACGGTGTATGAGTTGCAGGGAAAGCCGCGGGAGATTCGGCTGATTCCGGGGGCATTTGGGTGGAGCGGGTGAGGGTAGACGACCGCTAACAGCAGATTCCCTGCGGGAATGACAGAAAGAAAAGTAAAAGCTAGTCCTTCGCTGCGCTCAGGATGACAGCGACGATTTAGTTCTGCGCGTCCACGTACTCTTCGTGCCAGGCCATCTGGATGGCTTCCAGGCGGCCTTCGTTGGATTTGGCGGGGTCGTCGGCGAAGCCTTCGAGCTCTGTGACCATCTTGTGCAGGTCGGTGAAGCGGATGGTCAGCGGGTCGAGATCGGGGAACTTTTCCTGTAGCTGAATACCGATCTCTTCGGCATCGGTCCAGTGGATTTCGCGGGGCATGGATTCTCCGAGTTGTCAGTGGTCAGTGAACAGTGATCAGTTACTTGCCTTAAGCGAGTGAGAGCGGCTTGCCTTCTGAGGTGTAGTTGCGGTTCCACTTGGGGATTTCTACGACGTAGTTACCGGGCTTGGTGATGACGGCCTGGCAGCCGAGGCGGGAGTTGAGCTGTTGGTCGGCGGCCATGTCGAGGCGGTCGATTTCGTCGTCTTCGGCTTCTGAGATTCCGGTTTGGTCCTTGATCCAGAGATGGCAGGTGGTGCAGGCGCAGACGCCTCCGCAGGCGTGGTCGAGGAAGATGTCGTTGTTTTCGGCGACGTCGAGGAAGGACATGGGCTTGCCGTGGTGCTCGTAAGGCATGGCGCCGTATTCGAACTCGACGACGCGGCCCTCGGGCTCGAAGGTTACGCGGACGAGTTTGTCGGCGGGAATTGAGGTGCCGCTGGATTCTGTCATTGCTGATCCTTCTTGGAGCCTTCTTCCGGCTCTGTATTTATCTTAATTGTGTCGGACAGCTGGGAGTCGTCGATATCCGCTTTGGCGAAGGGGTGCGGCGCGTGAATTTCTTTGCCGAGATCGTCGCCGGCCGATTGCATGGTTTTGCCGCGCATGGCTCCGGAGACGGCTGCGTCCATCATCTTTTCGGCGAAGTTGCGGGTGGCGTGGTCGAGAGCTGTGGTGGTGGCGCGGATGGCTTGGAGGTCGCCCGCCGGTTTGGTGGCTTCGAGATGCAGGCGGGCGGCTTCGATACGAGTTTTTTCTTCTTCGGAAATTAGCTGCCATGCGGGATGGGCCGGGGCTTTTTCGACGGCGGCGAGGATGGTGTCGGCTTCGAGGCGGGCCTCAATGAGTTGGCGGGCTTCGAAATCGGTCTCGGCGTGGTCGAAGGAGTCAAGGATCATGGTCTCGACTTGCTCGTCGGTCAGGCCGTAGGTAGGTTTAACTTCGATCTGGGCTTCGGTGCCGCTGCGCTGCTCTCGGGCTGTGACTTGCAGGATGCCGTTGGCGTCGATGAGGAATTTGACCTCGATGCGGGGCAGACCGGCGGTCATGGGCGGAATGCCTTTGAGGTCAAAACGAGCTAAGGAGCGACAGTCGGCGGCGAGTTCGCGTTCCCCTTGCAGGACATGGATGGCTACGTTGGTCTGGCCGTCGACGCCGGTAGTGAAGTGCTCGGTGGCGGAGGCGGGGATGGTGGAGTTGCGCTGGATGATCTTGGCTACGACTCCGCCGAGGGCCTCGATGCCGAGAGAAAGCGGGGTTACGTCGAGGAGCAGGAGTTCTTCGGTGGTGGGGGAGCTGCCTGCGAGGATGCTGGCTTGGACGGCTGCGCCAAGGGCGACGACTTCGTCGGGATTGAGCTCTGTATGAGGCGTTTTGCCGCGCGAAGAGAGCTCGAAGATTTCGTCGACCAGCTTGCGTACGGCGGGGATGCGGGTTGAGCCGCCGACAAGGACCAGCTCTTCGATCTGCCCGGGTTTGACTCCAGCGTCGGTTAGGGCTTGGCGGCATGGACCGGCGGTGCGGGCGATGACTGGCTGGATGAGCTGTTCGTAGACTTCGCGGGGGATTTCGCGCTGGTAGCGGTCAGCAACGCCATTCTTGGCTGGAAGTTCGATATCGAGTTTGGCTACCGGTTCGGTGGAGAGCGCGATCTTGGCTTCGATGACAGCTTTGCGCAGGGCTTGGATGGCGTCTGGCTGCTGGCGGAGATCGACGTTGTGTTCGTTGCGGATTTCGTCGAGGGCTACGGCCAGGAGCAGGTTGTCGATATCGTCGCCGCCGAGGTGGGTGTCGCCGTTGGTGGCGATGACTTCGAAGATGCCGTCGTTGAGCTTGAGGATGGAGATGTCGAAGGTGCCGCCGCCGAGGTCGTAGACGGCGATGATACCTTCCTTTTTCCTGTCGAGGCCGTAGGCGAGGGCTGCTGCGGTGGGCTCGTTGACGAGGCGGAGGACGTCGAGGCCAGCCATGCGTCCGGCGTCGCGGGTGGCCTGGCGCTGGGCATCGTTGAAGTAGGCGGGGACGGTGATGACCGCTTTGCGGACCTCAGCGCCGAAGTAGCGTTCGGCGTTGCGCTTGAGCTGGCGCAGGATGTAGGCGGAGATTTCCGAGGGGGTGAAGTGGAGTTCGCCTAGGCGAATTCTGAGGACTTCGCCTGGCTGGATGTCATCGGCAACGCGGAAGGGGAAGAGCTTCAACTCTTCTTCTATGTCTTCTAGGCCGCGGCCCATGAGGCGCTTGACGGAGTAGATGGCGCGTTCGGGGTGCTCGATGAGAGCGCGGCGGGCGGAGTTGCCGACGGTTACGGAGCGGGTTGGAGACTCGGCGCTGGGGTCGGTGATGTCGAGTGCGACGATGGCGGGGACTAGATTGGAGCCGTCGACGCCGGGAATGACTACGGGCTGGCTGCCTTCCATGTAGGCGACGAGAGAGTTGGTGGTGCCGAGGTCGATTCCGACGACCCGTTCGGGTGTTGATGCTTCTGGCATGATTCCTCTAGCTTCCATTATCCGGTTTTTGCACCCATGCGGGAGGATTGAGCACGAATTGCGCCAAGCCGAGGGAGAAAGACCAGTCTTCAAAGGTGTTCTCGGTCAGGACGGTCATGATGTTATCCGCAGGTATGCCGGCGGTTTGGCCGATACGCTGGGCAACGCTTGCGTAGAGAGCCTGTTTTTGCAGGACAGTGCGACCGCGACTCAGCGTGATGTGGACGAGGACGAAACGCTCGTCGCGGTTGCCGCCTTGAAAATGGGGATCGATGAAGAGCTCGCTGGGCTCGTGGGCGGTGACCACGATGAATCGATCGCCCTCAGGGATGCCGATGGTTTCGCGCATGGCTTCGTAGACTGCGTTGGCGACGGCTTTGCGGGTATCGATGGGTGTTTCGGCGTAGACGGAGATTCGAACGAAGGGCATTGGTTCAGGCTCCCAGTACTTGGTTGACGTCGCGGACGAGGTTGCGCAGGTAACGGCGACGATCTAGGAGGACAGCCATGTCTTTAGCGGCCTTTTCGCGGATGGGCTGATCGCCGGAATTCCAGGTATTCCCTGAGGCTGCCAGCCCGGTGTCGACTTCGGCGAGGAGGGATTCAAATTTGCCTCGGGCTGCGGTCAGGTCAGCCTGGAGCGCGGGGTCGTCCTCGCCCATCTTTTGATTCACGCGCATCTCTTCCAGCTGCATGTTAAGTTCGAAGACTTCTTCGAGGAGGTCGGCCGGCGGCTGGCGCCGCTCCGCGGTCTTATTCTTTCCTGCGAATTCTTCTCCGATTTCGAAGCCTTCGAGTTTGAGGAGATATTCGGTGCGCTGGATGGGGTCGCGGAGGGTGCGATAGGCATCGTTGAGCAAGGCGATCGCGGCCAGGCTCCATTTCTGCTCCTGCGGCGTGGCGCGGGCGAAGCGGTCGGGGTGCAGACGGCGGCTTAGGCGATGGAATTCGCGCTCCAGTGCGGCTGTATCAACGGCGAAAGAACGCTGGAGGGTGAAGGCCTGGTAGTAATCGATACCTGCGGATAGCTGAACTTTGCCGCAGTTGGGACAAAGGAGCGGGGAGTTATCGAGCGGGATGCCGCAGGACCAACAGGTGGAGGCAACTGACATACTAGAAGTGTAGTGGGTGATGTGTGGGTGTGAAAACATGGCGAGGAGTTGCATGGAGATTGCGGATTTTCGCAGGCTTTTTCGATATGACGCCTGGGCAAATGAGGAAGTGCTGACGGCGCTTCGAGCCATGCCGGAGCCGCCGGCCCATTCTGTTGCGCTGTTGGCACATCTGGCTGGGGCTGGAAATACATGGATTTCGCGGCTGAGGCATGAAACTTCCATGTTGGCGATCTGGCCAGAACTGACGTTTGCGGAATGCGAAGAGCGCCTGCGGGCGCTGCCAGGTGGATGGAAGGCCTATCTGGACGAACTCAGCTCGGAGAAGCTCGGCGAGAAGTTGGACTACTGCAACAGCAAGGGGCAGCCGTTTTCAGCACGAGTTGCCGACATCCTGACGCATGTCATCAACCACGCGAGCTATCATCGCGGGCAGATCGCGACAGAGATGCGGGCGAGTGGGCACACGCCTGCCATGACGGACTACATCCTGGCTGCGCTGAGTGAGAAGCTGGATTGAGCTGTTCTTAGGAGAAAGACGAACCACAGCCGCAGGAGCGCGTCGAGTTGGGATTGATGAAGTTGAAGCCCTGCTTCATGAGGGTCTGTTCGTAGTCGAGCGTCATGCCGTGCAGGTAGACGAAGCTTTTAGGATCGACGAAGAGGCGGACGCCGTCGAACTCGTAGACACGGTCGCGCTCGCGGGGGCGGGTGTCGAAGCGGATGCTGTAAGAGAGGCCGGAGCAGCCGCCGCCTAGAACGCCGAGACGCAGGCCGCCTTCTTCAGGCGAAATGCCTTCCTTGGCCATGCCGCTGCGGATCTTATCGAGCGCGCGCGGGGTTACTTCGATGCCCTTGGAAGCCGGTTTGGCGGGCGCTGAAGCTTGCGCCGCTGCCTGGGCGGCTTGTTCCGGCGTCTGAATTGTTACGAAGTCCTGCATTTATTCCTTTGAGTATGCTCAATCTGCGTATCCCACCCTCGACGATAAAACTGTCAAGGATGGGGCACCTAATTTTGCGGCGCTGCGGGCGTTTCTAAAGCAGATCCCTCGCTTCGCTCAGGATGACAACCCAGAAAATAGGATGACAGCAAGAAAAGCAAAGCCTTAGTGAGCGGCTACTGCTTCGGTTTCGGTTACGCCGTTCTTCTTCTTCCAGTCGCCGATGGCGGCGCGGATGGCGTCTTCTGCCAGAACTGAGCAGTGGATCTTGACCGGCGGCAGGGAGAGCTCCTTGACGATGTCGGTGTTCTTGATTTCGAGAGCTTCAGAAACGGTCTTGCCCTTGACCCACTCGGTGGCGAGCGAGGAACTGGCAATGGCCGAGCCGCAGCCGAAGGTCTTGAACTTTGCTTCTTCAATGACCTGGGTCTCGGGGTTGACGCGAATCTGGAGGCGCATGACGTCGCCGCACTCCGGTGCGCCGACCAGGCCGGTGCCAACTTCATCGGAGCTCTTGTCCATCTGGCCGACGTTGCGGGGATTGTTGTAGTGATCGATTACCTTATCGCTGTAAGCCATGGTGACCTCCTCAGGTCGATACTTGATTGGATTCCAGAAACAGCCTGGAAGATGCGTATTAGTGAGCCGCCCACTCGATCTTACTCAGGTCGATGCCTTCTTTGACCATCTCATAGAGCGGGGAAAGTTCACGCAATTTCTTCACGATGCCGATGACTTTGTCGGCGACGTAGTCGACTTCGGCCTGGGTGTTGAATCGGCCGAGGCCGAAACGGATGGAACTGTGGGCTACATCGTCGCCTAAGCCCAGTGCCTTGAGCACGTAGGAGGGCTCAAGGGTGGCCGAGGTGCAGGCTGAGCCGCTGGAGACGGCAACGTCGTTGATGCCCATGAGCAGGCTTTCGCCCTCGACGTAGACGAAGCTCATGTTGAGGTTGCCGGGTAGGCGGTGCTCCCAAGAGCCGTTGACCTCTACGTAATCCAGGGCCGACTCGAGCTTGTTGCGCAGGTAGTCGCGCATAGTCTGGAGGCGGGCAGCTTCTTCGGCCATCTCCTGGCCGGCGATTTCGCAGGCTTTGCCGAAGCCGACGATGCTGGGGACATTCAGCGTGCCGGAACGCATACCGCGCTCGTGGCCTCCGCCGTCGATCTGGGCGGAGATTTGGACGCGGGGGTTGCGGCGGCGGACGTAGAGCGCGCCCACACCCTTGGGGCCGTAGAGCTTGTGGGCGGTGAGCGAGAGGACGTCAATGTTCATGGCGTTGACGTCGATGGGGATCTTGCCCAGGGCCTGGACGCCGTCGGAGTGGAAGATGACGCCTTTTTCGTGGCAGAGCTTGCCGATTTCGGCGACGGGCTGGACGGTGCCGATCTCGTTGTTGGCGAACATGATGGAGACCAGGATGGTCTTGTCGTCGATGGCCCGGCGCAGGTCTTCCATGTCGATAAGGCCGTCGGCCTTTACGGGCAGGTAGGTGACGCGGTAGCCGTATTTTTCGAGGCGCTTGCAGGTGTCGAGGACGGCTTTGTGCTCGGTGACCTGGGTGATGATGTGGTTGCCGCGCTCCTTGTACATCTCGGCGATGCCCTTGATGGCCAGGTTGTCGCTTTCGGTGGCGCCGGAAGTGAAGATGATCTCCTTGGCGCTGGCGCCGATGAGCTTGGCGATCTGCTCGCGGGCGTTTTCGACGGCCTGCTCGGCTTCCCATCCGAAGGAGTGGTTGCGGCTGGCGGCGTTGCCGAATTTTTGCGAGAAGTAGGGCAGCATGGCTTCGAGCACGCGCGGGTCCATGGGACTGGTGGCGTGGTTGTCCATGTAAATCGGCAGGGTGACGCCTGCGGGAACGGCTACGGAAATTTCGACGGTGCTCATTGTCTTCTCCACTTCGAAGGGTGCTAGGAAACGTAACGTATGAATGCGCCGGAATCGCCGGCGAGCGGATTTTTACATGGACGCGGAGAGCGAAACCAACTGATGCAACTGCGACGCGCGAGATATTGCGGTTTCGTGATCCACGAGGTCATACACAGTGATGCGCCGAAGTACGTCGGCGATGCTCTCATTGACCCGCGCCAGGGGCTCTTTTACGGTGCAATTAGGCTCCAGCTCGCAGGACTTGGCGCCTTTGGTGCAACTGGTGATGAAGAGCGGGCCGTCGATGGCGTGAATGACTTCAAAGGCGGTAATGGTGCGGGCGCTCTTCGAGAGCCCGTAACCGCCGTTCATGCCGGCATGGGAGCGAAGCAGACCCACTTTCGCCAGGCGCTGCAGCACCTTGGCTAGCAACTGGGCTGGAATGCCGTAGGTATCGGCGATATCCTTGGCGCTGACCGAGGGAGTTTCCGGGTGCTCGGCGAGATACTTGAGCGCCATTAGACCGTAATCCGCCTTCTTGGTGAGCCTCAGCATAATATCCGACCCCTTAGGTCTGAATTTAGTATACGTCCGTTTGTATTGCTACTTCAATGGGTGGGGTAGAATATCGAATCGGTGCGAGACTGGACCGGAAATGCGGTTTTTTGGCGGTTTGACGGCGAATCTTGAAAATCTTTATCAAATCTCTATTGGACAAAGGGCCAAGGCTCGGTACAATCTGGCGCAAAGGCCTCCTCACAACGAACGGTTACCAACCCCAAAATGGCGAGCCCCTGCAAACACCCTAGAGTCCGAGTCGTCTCCCGCCAGGAAGACGTTGAGTATGTCGAATGCTTGGAATGCGGCGAGGTTTTTGACTCGGACGAATTCCGCGACATGGAAATTGAAGAAAAAGTCACGAACCCGGAAGATGACGATTCGGACGGGTGAAGACGGACGCCGAGCTGATGGCTACCTTGGCGCGAGGGATGATTCCTGAGGAATTTCTAATCCTGATCGGGACTGCGCGAAGGAACGGCGCTGGTTTCGGTGTCGGTGAGCAGGCCGATGCGCTGCGAGGCGACCCAGGCGTAGTGGAATCCCGAAGCAACGGTTAGAAAGATCGTGGCGTCGATCATGGCGACCCTGGCGCTGGTTACCCACGGCTGCTGGTAGATCAGGTTGAGCAGGACGACTCCGATGGTTACGAGCTGGCTGAAGCTGTTGGCTTTGCCCAGCAGCGACGGGTGGAAATCGCGGAGATTGGTCGTTCTATATAGGATGGCTGCGGTTAGCAACATGCCGATGTCGCGCCCGAAAACCACGACGGTGACGCGCGGATCGAGAATGCCCATGCGCGTTAGCACGAGAAAGAGCGAGCTGAGAAGCAGCTTGTCGGCCACGGGATCGAGGTATTGTCCGAGCATGGTGCGCTGGCGGAGCCAACGGGCCAGCAGGCCGTCCATGGCGTCTGTGCAGGCGGCGACCAGGAAGAGGGCGAAACCTAGGGCGAACCGCCGCTCGAGCACGGCCATGATCAGAATCGGGGCCAGGAAGATGCGCAGAAGCGTGAGCAGGTTAGGGGCCATGCGCAACGGGCTCACCCGCCGCGCCTGTGCGATCGAGTGGAGATTCAGACCTGTTGCGTCATGGCTCGTACTCATCACCAAGCATGTTAACGCAGTCTTACAAATGCTGCCCAGTCAGATTTGGACTGTTCCAGAATGTGTGCCCGCGTGGTCAAGAGACCGGAAGTTGGCCGCGAGGGCAGGTTGCTGCTAAACTGAGATAGATCACGCAGGCGCGTAGCTCAGTTGGTTAGAGCGCTACCTTGACACGGTAGAGGTCAGGAGTTCGAGTCTCCTCGTGCCTACCAAATTTCCACTTCTTAGCGATTTTCCTTCTGTCCTCGAGGGTGTGCCGGATTCGGTGTCCCGTATTAGGACTAAAATAGTCTGATATAAAGAATTTATAAGGGTCCCAAATTTGGCTGATAACCGGAACGTAGGCATCGAGGATCTGCGCGATCCTTGCCAGGCCTGTCGGCACCTCAGAAAGGGTTGAGAGGACGGTGCAGATTTCGCTGTTTCACGAGCCCTGGTGGCTGGAGGCCACGACGGGCGGCCGTTTTGAAGAGGCTGTTGTCAGACAGGGAAACGATATCGTTGGCCGGCTTCCTTATGTGATGAAACGGCGTGGCCCCTTTTACGCGGTGCGGATGCCGCCGTTTACTCATATGCTTGGCCCGGCAGTAGACGCGGGCGAAGGAAAACTGCAAACGCGATTGCAGCGGCGCATGTCGATCACACGATCGCTGATCGATCAGCTGCCGCCCCATTCTTATTTCCATCAGCATCTGGATCCGTCGCTGGACGGCGAGCTGGCGATTGCAGACGGTCTCGCGTTTCAAGAGCGCAAATTTGAGGTAGGGCATCAGTACACCTTTGAGGTTGATTGCCGCCGAGATGTGGCCGATCTTCTTGCGGCCATGAATCTCAAGACGAGGCAGCACGTACGTAAGTCCGAAAAGGAATATTCGGTTCGCAATGTCGACGATCCAAAATCCTTTATCGATTTCTATCTGAAGAATCTGGAAGCGTGGGGCCGCAAGAATCGAATCGAATTTGAGCACTTTCCTGCATTGTTCGCAGAAAGCCGCGCCCACGAAAGCGGGATCATACTTGGAGCGTTCGATCATGCCGGGGCGCCGGTTGCGATGACGTATCTCGTATGGGGTCACGGAATCATGTATTACCTGTTGTCGACGCGCGTCTTTCACTCGACGGACCACGGCGCCGGAAGCCTTTTGATATGGTGGGCTATGAAACAAGCTCATGAGATGGGCCTTGTCCTCGATCTCGATGGCGTTTACTCCAGTGGAACGGCGCGGTTCCTGAGCAACTTCGGCGGTGACATCAAGACGCGTCTCGTCATACGGCGCTCACGGATGCCCTATCGCGCCCTGCAATACTTGAAGCAGCAAATTGCGCCGGACGAGAGTCAGTTTTTCAAGTGAGCCTGTCAACGAGAATAGATCCTGGGAGCAGTGGCACGTGACCCTGGATAGATTTCGGTAGCCCAAAATGACCCACAACATTTTTGATTCCATTGCGGCTGAAGCCCGTTCGCATGTCGTGTCCCTTAGAACCGGCGGCGCTGGCTCTCCTTTGTTCTGCTTTCCAGGCGGCGGCGGGAGTGTCGATAAGCTTCGGGAGATGGTGGCGGTTTTGCCCGAGGGGCAGCCTGTCTATGCCATCGATATGGAATGGCTATCCGACGTCGAAGAGGAATTCACCATAGAACAGCTTGCGCCGTTTTATATCGGCGTAATTCGAGAGATTCAAAGAAGCGGTCCCTACTATTTCTGCGGCTATTCTTTCGGCGCCCTGGTGGCGTATGAGATGGCGATACGATTGCTCGACGAAGGCGACTGCGCCAATTTGGTCGCGCTGCTGGATTCTCCCAATCCGGCGTTGATGTCAAGTCTTTCGGAGACCGATGCGGTGCAGTTTCGTAAGACCTACGTGACCGATCGCCTCAAGAAATACCGCGATCTGCTCATCGGAGGCGATATGAAGGCATTCGCGGACAATGTGTTCGTTCTCATCGTCACCCATTTTGGAAGATACTTCATGCCGGCAGTCAAGATTGGATTTCGGATGGCGAAGAAGCCCCTGCCGCTCATCTTTCGCGCTAACGATCCCACTACCGTTTTCTTGAAGGCGTGGCGATCCTATGTTCCGGGTCGTTACGCGAAAAGCCTGGTATTTTTTCGGGCGACGGAGCGCGGGCCAGAGCACGATCTCGATCCGTCGATGGGATGGAGTTCATGTGTGACGGGCGGAGTTCAAATTCATACCGTGCCGGGAAATCACGTCGATATGATGAGCATGCCGTCGGTGCTAGTCATCGCTGAGAAATTAGCGACTTATTTGGACAACGGCTCGAATCGCAAGGAATCCGCTGGCACGGCCTGACACTGCAACTTTCATCCCGCTCCCGATCTACTCAAAATATCTTCAAAACTGTTCGGGTGAATAGCGCCAGAGCATAAAACTCCGGGGCCCCGTGCTCTCTGCGATACTTCTCGTGCATTTGCTTGTGCCCCAGGCGTTCACCCTGCTTTTGCGCCTCGGTGGGGTGGGGTGAATGCATGAGTGAGGGGCTGCCGACGCGATAGCGGATCGCCGTTCTGTCAAGGAAGAATGCACCGCATTTCCGCATCGCACGAACATGGAAATCGGCATCTTCCATCAGCCGAATCGATGAGTCAAAGCCGCCGAGCCGTGCTACGCATTCACGCCGTATCACGGATGAACTACAAACAAGCAGGGCTTTGTCGAAGAGCATGCGTCCGGTAAACGCGAAACGCGAGCCAAATCGATCGCTCAGGGCAGCTTTGCGCGCCGCGTCGGCGAAGTACTGGCGTTCTTGATCCAGTTGCTCGGCGGGCCCGCTTCCAAAGGGCTCGATTCGCCCGAAGACTAGGCCGACGGCAGGATTGGCTGCAAAGGCAGCTTTGACTGCTGCGTAATGCCCCTCGGCGACTATGTCGTCGTCGTCCAGGAAGTGTACGAACGCCCCTTTCGCCATGGGCCATCCGATATTCCGAACCGCGCTAGGGACGCCGCCGGTCGGGTTTGGATTTTTAAGATAAACGATGCGGGAGTCCTGTAGGCTTCTAACCGCTTCTTCGGCGGATCCCTCGGGGCTGTCATCGATGACGAATATCTCAACAGTCGAATCCTGCTGCTGAAGCACGCTGGATATCGCTTCGATCAGTTCGCGCGGGCGGCGAAAAGTTGGGATGATGACAGAAAAATCGATGGACACGTTTGCTCGACCAATACGTCTACGCCGCGCTATCGATTCCCACTAGAGCGTGAGATCGGAAGCAAGTACCTGGTTGACAGGCGTCCCGTTGCAGGAGCCCTAAGATCTTCGGGATCAATACTTCAGCGAAGTCTAACACACCTTCATCAAGGGCCGTACAAAATGGGTGCTGGAAACGTGTGCATGGCTCCGATCGACTTGACGTGAAATTCCGATAGCCGGGGGGTGGAAGTGCGTGTTAGATTCCCTCTCAACAACTCGTCGATCTGTCGATCCCTCTGCATTTTTTCTCCCCTGCATTTCGGCGAGAGGCCGCAAGGAGATTCCAGATGCCCAATCCAGTTGTGAACTACGACGGCAGCATAACGACCACTCCGCAGCAACTTGTCTACCCGGAAACGGTGGATCAGATCCAGGCGATCCTGCGCGACTCTGCGACTTATCCCAGTCCGGTTCGAGCGATGGGAAGCTATCACTCGCTGACTCCCTGCGTCTCCACCGATGGCACGATCCTCAACATGACGAAGATGGCGCAGGTGGTGGAGATCGATAGCGCTGGCCTGACGTTTACGGCGCAGGCCGGGATGTCGATCCTCGATGCTTCCAAGGTGCTTCGCGCTCGGAATTTGCAGATGATGCTGAACATTGAAATAGGCAATATGACACTCGGTTCGGCGGCGTGCTGCCATAGTAAGGACGGTCTCGACGGAATCGAATTTGGCCAGGTCTGCTCCTATGTGGCCGGCCTGAGGTGGGTTACTCCAGCGGGCGATCTGGCGCAGGCGTCCGAACAAGGCAATCCTGACCTGTTGCACACCATGCGGTCGAGCTATGGGCTTTGCGGCGTGATTTATGAGGTTACCCTGCGCATCAAGCCGATGGAGGTGCTTCACTTCACTTATTTGCCGCGACCGGTGGACGAACTTACGCAGGACGAAGTGGACAATTTGATGGATAACTCCGAAGGGCTAGTGTGCTGGACGGTGGGCCGTACTTCGATCTTTCAGCAGCGCCATCGGGTTACCGAGACGGGAATCCTGTCGACACTGCTGGCGGACATCCGACGCGCCCTATGGAGTTTCGAGGGGGCCTTTCTGGGGCAACTGATCGACCGGTTCGCCAAGGATCCGACACTCCGCAATGCGCTGCAGCAAGGGGATTTCGACGCGGCGAATCTGCTCTATTCCAGCCTTCATCTGCTCGGCGGCATTACGATTCTTGCTCCCGACAAGATCATCAACTACGACAATACCCCTGACTTTGCCAAATATGCTTTCACCTTCTGGGCGTTTCCTCGCTCTGCGTGGCTGGCTACTTTGCGCGCTTATCTCGACTTCGCGGACCAGTACTTCAAGACGACGGGCTTCCGCTGCAATATGCCGCTGGGCGCTTACCATATTCATCTCGATACGAGTTCGCTTTTGTCTTACACGTATAACGAGGAGATTTTCTCGCTCGATCCCATCCATGCCAGCACCGACAACACTGCGTGGCTTGCGTTTTTGAGCGCATTCAACGACTTCGCGTTTCAGAATAATGGCATTCCTTTGCTGAATCAGAGCCCGCTGGTTCAGCGACAGCATGTTGAGGCTGCTTATGGGCAAAGATGGCTGCAGTTCTCGGCGGCGGTGCGGGCTGCGGATCCGAACGGCCGGATGTTGAACCCGTACTTTGCGGCTCTTCTGTCGCCGGAAAATCCTTAGTTCAAGGACGGAAGACTGCCGTCGCCTTCGTTTCTGAGCCCGTAGCAAGCCAGAGGATATATTTCAAGACTCCGTGCCGTGGGCTAGGGATGCGGCGAGGGTCTTGACTCCGCGCAGGTCCATCTTGCCTGTGCCTAGCACGGGCAGGGCATCGACGTGGAAGAAGAGGTTGGCTTTGGGCTTCCAGAGAGCGGGGAGATCGCATTGTGGGAGCTTTTCGAGGACAGGAGCTAGTTTCTCTGACGATAAGGTTGAGAGGACGACGATGCGCTCGCCCTTTTTCTTGTCGGGCAGGGCGGTTACGGCGAAGACCTGCTCGGTGACCTCTGCCAATTCGTGGAGCTTGTCTTCGATTTTGATGTGGGGGACCATCTCGCCGCCGATCTTGCTGAAGCGCGACAGGCGGTCGGTGATGGTGAGGAAGCCATCTTCTTCCATGAGGGCAACATCGCCGGTGGTGTACCAGCCGTTGTTCAGGACTTCGGCGGTCTTTTCTGGCTTGCCCAGATAGCCTTTCATTACGTTGGGGCCTTTGACGAGCAGCATTCCGGCTGTTCCGGGCGCGACTGGTTCGCCGGTCTCGATGTCGACTATTTTTACGGAAACTCCAGGTAGCGGATGGCCGATCTTGCCGCGTCTGGCAGCTACCTGGCGAAAGCCTGGGGCACGGAAGTCGCGGCCGTTCACTGTGACTACGGGGGAGCACTCGGTGCAGCCGTAGCCTTCGAGAGGGCGGATACCGAAGGTGTCTTCGAAGGCTAGGGCCACGCGCTCGGGAAGCTTTTCGGCGCCCACGAGGACGTATTGCAGGGAGCCGAAGCTTTCGGGCGAGCAGCGGCGCATGTAGGCCTGCAGGAAGGTGGGCGTGGCGATGAGGAAGGTTACTTTGTATTTTTGGACGAGTTCACCAATGACCTGGGCGTCGAGCGGGTTGGGGTGGTAGACGACGCCTGTGCCGTGGACTGCCGGTATCCAGAGCGCGGCCATGAAGCCGAAAGAGTGGAAGAAGGGCAGGATGCCGAGGATCTTGTCGTGGCCATCGAGCATGAAGACCTGCGTGACCTGCTGGATGTTGGACATGAGGTTGAAGTGGGTGAGCATGACGCCCTTGGGGTCGCCGGTGCTGCCGCTGGAAAAGATGACTGTCGCCAATTGATCGACGGGTGAATTGCCGATGCTGTTTTCGCTTGCGGTTTGGGTGCGGAGCGCGCCTAAGGCTCGCTTCAAGAGAGCTGCGGGGGTGAGCCAAGCCAGCATGAGGGCGGGCAGTTTTTCGGTGAGGCGCGGGACTGCAAGGGCGTCTTCGAGAAAGAGCGTGCGGCCGGGAATTGCGAGGTTAGGAAAGCGTTCGACGAAGGCTTTGGAGGTGATTACGACGTCGATGTTGCATTGGGCTGCGCAGGAGGCGATGACTTCGCTGGAGGACGTGTAGTTGAGATTGACAGGAATGCGGCCGAGCAGTTGGAGCGCGTAATTTGTCAGAGCTGCGCCTACCGAGGGCGGCAGCAGCATGCCGATCATGGGCTCGCGGCCGATCTGGCTGCGCAGCCTGCGGGCGATGAAGATGGTCTTGGTGAGTGCTGAGCCAAAGGAGACCTTGGGATATTTGCCGTCGGCCATCATAAAACGCAGCGGGTGACGCCGTGCGGTGTGGACGAAGGCGCGGTCGAGCGTCTTCATGCCTTGTTTGCGGCGCTCGAAGGCGCTGGCGTTCAGCTCCTGGACGGCAGCGCGGACTTCGATCGCGGTCGATGTGGATGGCATGGCTTGGCCAAAGCTGACGGTGACTGGATAGGGGATGCGGCGGGGCATCTTCCAGAGGAAGCGGCCGCGCTCGAAGCTGAAGATGCTGCCCCATACACCATCGAGATTGACGGGGATGATGGGAACTTCGACACCTTTCATGATGCGCTCCAGGCCGCGGCGGAAGGGAAGCAACTGGCCGGTGCGGGTGATCTGGCCTTCGGCGAAGATGCAGACGATTTCGCCGTTGCGCAGAGCCTCGCTAGCGACGTGCAGGGAGCGGATCATCTCACGGGGGTGGAGTTCGCTGGAGATGGGGATGGCCCGCGTCATCTTGGCGAAGGGCTTGACTACCTTCATGTCGTAGATGCCCTGGTACATGAGGAAACGGATGGGGCGGTCGGTGGAGGCGACGAGCAGGGCTACGTCGACGAAGGACATGTGGTTGCAGACGAGGAGTGCGCCGGTTTTTTCGGGGAAGTTGTCGCGGCCCAGTACTTTTACACGGTAGAGAGTGTTGGTTACGAAAAAGAGGATGAGGCGCGCGAACCACTCGGGGAGCAGGATGAGGACGTAGACCGTGGCGGCGGCGGTGATGAGCGAGGCGGCGACGATGACCTGACGCGGATCGAGATGAATGAATGCGGTGAAGATGTAGTAGACGCCGGAGGAGATGGCGATGCCTACGAAGGAGAGCAGGTTGGAGGCGGCGATGACACCGCCTTTGTCTTTCTCGGCGGGGCGATGCTGGATGAGGGCGTTGACGGGGACGGCGAAGAATCCGGCCCAGAAGCCGAGCGCTCCGAGGAGCAGGGCTGAGCCGAGCATGGCGTGCGGGGTTGCTCCGAGAAAGAGGCCGGTGCAGGTCATGCCGATGGAGCCGAGGGGAATGAGGCCGTACTCGATCTTGTTGCCGCTGAGCAGGCCGGCGGCCATGCTGCCGATGCCGATGCCTACGGCCAGCGTGGCGTTGAGATAGCCGGTTTTGGCCTGGCCTACGTGGAGGACGTCGGGACCGTAGACGACGATAGTTGAGAAGAGCAACGAGCCGAGGAACCAGAAGTAGGTGTTGCCGGCGACGGCGAGGAAGAGCGGGCGGTCCTGGCGCATGAGCCTGATCTGATGCCAGAGGTCGCCCAGGATGTTGGCCTGAAACTTCTTGTTGGGCGCGGCGGCGGGGACTTTGTCGATGCCGAGGCTGGTGAGCAGGCCTGCGAGCGAGAGCGCGAGTAGCGCGTAGCCGGCGTAGATTTCGCGGCCGTGGAAATGCTCGGCCATGGCTGCTCCGGTGACGGTGCCGACGATGATGGCCAGAAAGGTGCCGAGCTCGATGACGCCGTTGCCCCAGGAGAGGCGCCTGGCTGGGAGAAGCTCGGGTAGCAGGCCGTATTTCGATGGACCGAAGAGTGCGGCTTGTGTGGCTACGAGCGTAAGGGCGACTAGCGAGAGCGCCAGTGTGTGGGTGGCGAGGCCAGCGGTGGCTACGGCCATGGAGCCGACCTCCATGACCTTGGTCCAGATGGTGATCTGGCGTTTGCTAAAACGGTCGGCGAGCCAGCCCCCGGGCATGCTGAAGAGGATGAAGGGCACGGAAAAGAGGAAGGTGACAACGGAGACAAAGGTCTCACGTTCACTGTTGGCGAGGCCCATGCCGACGATCATCGAGAGCAGCAGGTTGCGCAGGATGTTGTCGCTGTAAGCGCCCTGGAACTGGGAGGCGATCAGTGCCCAGAAGCCGCGGGTGCTTGTAGAAGCCGGCTGGGCGGCTGGTGTGAGTACGCTGGCGATTGCCGGATCGTTCAAGGTGCTTTCCATGGCTGAAACCCTCCGTGCGGAAGTACTGATGGAGCGAGCATAGCCAGGGCCATCGGCGCAAAATGACGGCTGAGGACAGTTTTGCGAGTGTCACAGAAGGGAGGGAGGTTCAGAATAGCGCATTAGCTCGGCGCGGGCGGAGTCGGCCAGGAAAGGATAGACGATGATGTGGGGATTGGACGGCAATGCAGGGACGGTCGCGGTGAAGGCGTCGCAGAGGATGGCAGTGGCCTGGTTGAGGCCGCGGCTCCAGCGGGGTTGGCGGGCGTCGCGGAAGATGAGGGTGTCTGGGTTCAGGCCGGCGGCGATGAGGACGGTGCGGGCGACGGTGAGGAATTCCGGCCAGTGGGAAACGACGCCGATCAGATGACCGGCGGGTGCGGGGAGCCAAGGGGTGAGCCAGGCGTTGGCTGAGCGGATGGGAAGTGTGATGAGCTCGATTCCCGAGGGCAGAGCGGCGCGGACGAGCCTGGTTTTGCTGGGACGGCAGAGGGGGATGGCTCCAGCGAGGGTCTCGGGGGAGGCGCAATCTTCGAGGGAAACGCCGCGGGCGGGGAAGGTTGTAACCTCGCGGATTTCGGTAAGCAGGATCTGGCGAAGCTCGGGGTCGGGATCGATGAGGAGGAGATGGTCGGGCGGTGGGGCGGCGATCCACTGGGCGACGCGATTGCGAATTGCGGCGGCGGGGAGGTTGAGCTCACGGACGGCGCGAAAGAAGCCCGCGATGTGCTGATCGAGAATTTGCTCGGGGGTTTTGGGCGCTTCGGTGTTGGCGCGAACATAGACGCCGCTACCGTGGCGGCGCTCGGCCCAACCGTCGCGCTCCAGTTGCCGGTAACCGGCGCTGACAGTGTTGGGATGGATATCGAAGCGGCGGGCCAGTTCGCGGGTGCTGGGGAGACGGTCGCCGGGACGCAGGTCGCCGCTGAGGATCGCCAGGACAACCTGGGTGACGAGCTGGCGGTAAATAGGGACTTCGCTGCCGGGGGCGAACCAGAGTCTCACGCGAAACCTCTGGGCTATTGTGACACTGCCGGGTTCTGGTATTTAAGTTCGGATGCTAGTTCTTTCCTCCGCGGTATGGGAGGCTCGGATGGACTCTTAGCATTTCTGGGCGTGGCTCATGAAGCGGGAGCATAGGAGACTGCATTCAAACTGTCTTGAACCGCGCAGGGAATATGGGCCAACGGTTGATAAGATAGCTTGAGGAAGCGAGTGCGCATGAAACTGGATGCGATCCACGAACCGATCAGCGAAGCAGAGGCGTCTGATTCGCCGTCTGCCGACGTGCATTTGCTGGATGTGTTGATTATTCTCTCCCGCTGCCGGAGGTTTATCGGAGTTTTTACTCTGAGCGCGGCATTGCTGGCGGTTATCTTCGTGCTGGTGGTCCCGAGTAACTACACGGCGACAACGACGGTTATGCCGCCGCAGCAGAATACTTCGATGAGCTCCGCTTTGCTCGGACAACTCAGCGGCTCCAGCGCTCTGGCCTCCGTTGCCGGTGCGGGTCTTGGTCTAAAGAATCCAAACGACGTGTATGTTTCCCTTTTTCAGAGTAGGACTATCGAGGATTCGATGGTTCAGCGTTTCGGGCTGAAAGACAGATATAAAAAGAAGAGGGACTCCGACGCGCGCAGCGCATTTGAGAAGCACACCACAGTGGCCCTCGGAGCCAAAGACGGACTCATCCGCATTAGCGCGACGGATGGCGATCCCAAGGAAGCTGCCGACATTGCCAATGGCTATGTCGAAGAATTCAAAAAGCTTTCTGCCACACTGGCTATTTCCGAGGCATCGCGTCGACGCATCTTCTTTGAGCAACAGTTACTGGAGGCAAAGGAAAATCTGACGACTGCCGAGGAGACATTGAAGCACACCGAGCAATCGACAGGCGTTCTTCAAATCGATAGTCAGGCCAGATCGCTCATTGAGTCTGCGGCGAACCTGCGCGCGCAAGTGGTGGCCAAGGAAGTGCAACTTCAAGGCATGCGCTCCTATGCTACCGAGGACAATCCCGACGTGGTCACGGCCGAGCAACAGCTTGCCGCACTCAAGGCACAACTCGCGAAGCTCGCGGGGACGGATCAGGATTCTGGGGCCGATTTCATCGTGCCCAAGGGCAAAGTCCCTGAGGCTGGGATGGAGTATCTTCGCCGGCTCCGCGATGTGAAGTACTACGAGACGATTTCGGAGTTGATCGCCAAGCAGTTTGAAATTGCCAAGCTGGACGAGGCGCGTCAAGGCTCGATCATTCAGGTCGTTGACGTGGCAGTGACTCCCGACAAGAGATCGTTTCCCAAACGAACGGTTACGATCATTCTGGTTGCGCTTATCGCGTTTGTTGTGGCTTGCGGATGGGCGATCTTCGCCGCGGGAATGCAGCGCATGATAAAAGACCCAACGGAGCGGCAAAGGATCGACGCACTACGGGCGACGTTTCGATGATCGGAAGCTTCAGCATGATCCACGCCGATCGGGGATGGTTTGGGGGCCATTCGCAATGACCAACAAAAGTCTCATCGTGAAGCTGGGAGCCATCGGCGACGTGGCCTGTGTCTTGCCCGCAGCATGGAAGCTACATCAATCGGGTTCGGAGATTGACTGGCTTTGCGGCAAGGTGGTCGCACCCTTGCTCTCTTGCTATAGCTGGGTGCGTCCCATCGTGGTGAACGACGCGCGCTTGTTTGGCGGAAAGCGTGTGGACGCGGTTCAGGAGATACTTCGAACATGGAGCAGCTTATTAGGCCGCTCCTACGACCTCTGCGCAACCCTTCAATATGATCGGCGATTTCGGATTCTGACCCTTCCGGTGCGTGCCCGCCGTTCCATTGTTCTCGAACAGGACAATCGCGCTTTCAAGCTGGTTTCAGAGCGGCACCACACGGCCGAGTATGCACGCATTCTGTGCGGTATACCGGATGAATATTGCGAAGTAAACATGGCGCCAGTCGAACCCGACCGGATGCCACCCAATCCGTTGTTGCGAACTGGCAAAGTCCGTATTGCGCTCGCTCCCGGAGGGGCGCGCAACCTGCTTCGCGACGATCCGCAACGGCGCTGGCCGGTTGAAAACTACGTGGCGCTTGCCAAGCTTCTTCTCGCATCGGGTTATGAGGTAGTGCTAAGCGGGGGACCTGGAGATGAGTGGGTCGAGCCGTATTTTGCTGGGCTGCCCGTGAACAACTGCATTGCCCAATGGTCCATTCCGCAGACCGTTGCGTTTTATGCGTCCTGCGACTGCGTTGTGACTCATGATACCGGCCCTCTCCATCTTGCTGGATTGACCCGATGCAGTTTGATCGGGCTGTTTGGGCCAACCGCGCCCTCCAAGGCTCTTCCACGCCGCAACGGTGTAATCGGCCTCTGGGGAGGGGAACGTTTGGCTTGCAAGCCATGTTATGACGGCAGGACTTTTGCGGCCTGTAACTGGAACGGATGCATGAGATCCCTCGCTCCGCAGCGGGTAGCGGGTGCGGTTGAATCGCTGCTTGCGAACCCAGCCCCGTCTTGGCGGGTGGAAAGCATATGACTCAGATCGGGCGCCCTGACCGCGAGTGATCCAGACGATATAGCTGCTGCCATCCAACGCTCGATTGAATCACCGCCTGCAACCGCAGAGCAACTCAGGGCCTTCTCATCGAAATTCAGTTGGATGCAAGGCGCTGGGGAAATCATCGCGATCCATGAAAGTCTTTGAATCTGCGGAGGGTAATCTTGAAGCGCTTCTCTGCGGCATCGTTGAATTCAGGACGCCTATTCGGCTGTATTGATCGAAGATGCGGGCACATTGAGCAACTTTAATAGGCCAAGGAAAAACCAACTTAGACCGTACACACCGCCAAGAACAAAGAGGCTTGAAAAGCCGGCGGTGATAGCCAGACTGCCGGCTACGCCCAACATCATCGTAGAAGCAAAGGCTCTCCTCATGGACGGTTGACGGGCGGCCATTGCACGTTTGACATCGAGGTCTACGCGTTGGGAGATTATGCCCAGCATGAGTCCGATAGCTATGACGCCGAGCAACCCGAAATTGAAATACCCCTCTCCAAATACTGATGGTCTCAGCCCCGGATGTATCTGCGGGTCAAGCCCCACGGTTGAGGATGTCGCTACGCCCAATCCCCAAGTATCGCGGAATTGGGATGCAACCCGGGGAATGAAGGCCATGAGAGCCGCGAGGTAGGTCTTGCCGCCCCAGAACACATGGTCCCACTTCGAGTAAACCCATGTGAAGTCTCGAAGGTCGGAAAAAGTATTCCCGTAGAACAAGAGTATCGCCAGCGAACCAAAGAGCTGTGCCAGGGAGTATTCGCCGCTTCTTGCAATCCCCAAGTAGAGTCCTGCCAAGATCATAACGGCGGCCAAGCTGATGACGCGAATCAAACTGATCTTGTTTCGAAGTTTAATCAGGTAGCATATCAGGATATAGAGATAGATCGTTAGAATGTTGCCTCTCGCGCCAAAAAATACAAGGCCAAAAGTGAGTAAAAGCGTGCATGCGAGTAGAGTTCTCTCCTTCGTATCGACGTACCGTGCGAGGCAGTGTGAGGCAATGATGATCGAGTAGTTGGAGACAACTAGCACGACGGGGCGAAACGAGGGGTTGGCGAATGTGTAGGCGCGGAGATCGAATCCGAAGCCGCTCTGAGTGAAATAAATTGCGAGAATCAAGACCTGAAGGAATGAACACAGCAGAGTTTGAAAGATCAACAAGGTCCCCGACGACATAAGCATCATGGAACACCTGGGAACGATGTCCAGAACAACGATTGCCGATCTGCGTAGACCCAACCCAGAGCGTATGTGCCATAAACTGCCGCCAGTCAACATTGCGAAGTAGCCGAGAAGGGCGATTGGGAAGACGCTGGGTAGATCGGCGATGATTCCTTCGACAGCGTCGCCGGCGGCAAAGGCGTTCAACTCGCTCTTCGCAAATGGAAGCATGATCATAATCGGCAGGACGGCAAGCATAAAAAGCTGTGTGTGCCAGATATCGAGGCGATAGCCTTTTCGATAGCATTTGCGGTAGTAGGAGAGCGCAAACAGGGCGATTCCGAATCCGTCGAGGATGTAGAGCTCATTCCAAGTCAAGTTAGCTCCCCGTTGCTGCGCCTTCCTTATGGTAAACGAAGCTTCGCGAGGCATCGGTGATCTCGAACTTACTTTTGGCTCGCAAAGTCTACTCCAGCTCTTCAGAGTAGAGGAAGTGGAACTCCTCCATCAGCCTAACAGCTTCAAGCAGAGCGCGGCTTACCAGCATCGAAGCGCCATTGACGTAGTCCATCGGTGGAGGATCACGATCAAGCTGATCAGCGAGCAATGGGGATATATACCAATGCGCCTTCCAGCGAGGTAGACGTTGCCGCCCCGAGCCAGGACTTCCATCATCTCTCTTGGGGCAGGTCTGGAGTATCGCCCAAGATATCCTTCTGATTGCGCAGAAGAGAGGCGTACTCGAGATACTTCATCAGAATCGTATAACGATCAGGCCCCAGCGCGCGTAAAGCCAGGCGCAGCGTCGAATTGACGATGCGAATCCTGATATTCGCAGGGTTATATGCTTTCCTGCCATAGTCTCCGATCGAGTCTTTGCGGCTTTGCAAATGGCGTTGTGATGCCCACCGATAGAAAGGTCCATCTGAGCGAAACGGATTGGTTAAACCGAACGTCTGCAGATTGCAGGCAAAGGCAGCCCTCTGCAACTTATTCACCAGCGTCCCATTGTCAAAGTAGCCAAAAGCATACGGATAGCGACTGATCGTTCGAATTCCATGGGCGACAAGGCTCTCCCGGTAGTTTGCAAAGAGTTCCGCCAAGTCTGGCCGGGATTCAAGGTCAAACTGGTCGGTATGTTTTGAAATTCTGCTGCCGCCATCGACGCTAATGCCGCTGAAGTGGAAGAAAATCAGAGGCTCAGTGCCGTTGACCACCCAGGAAGTCGGAGTCCGTTCAAGCAGTCGCTCATGAAGGTTCCAATATGCGACATTGCACCCTGGATGCTTGAGCACCAGGACAGAATCGAAATAACAAGGAACAAGATTGATCCACTTTTGATCGACGAAGAGACCTGCCCATCGTTCGGCGTATCCGAGAGTCAGGCAGCGATGCTCCCACCAAGTGAGAAACCTTTCCGCCTCCGCGGTCTTAGAGACAGCAATGAAACCCAGATTGAAAACGCCGGCTCCTAGCAAAAGCACTTCCGCGTAAGGGCCTTCTTCGTTGGGCGATGTGCAATGCGGCGTAAGAACGATTCCGCTTGTGGCCAGGGCAGAGTAAATAGGTTCGAGAACGGAACAGATGAGAATGTCAGGATCGAAGTAGATGACTTGATCCACTCCCCAACTCAGAAGCCTTTTCAAGAACGTGGGCTTGACGTTGGTGTTCAATTCGAGAATGT
>Ga0206802_1017_pt1 | contig 43028 bp, 38 predicted proteins | sample Alteio_BWOrgCont_63_FD_152902 | JGI IMG/M metagenome (GOLD analysis project Ga0206802, IMG submission 152902) | Enriched cells from forest soil in Barre Woods Harvard Forest LTER site, Petersham, Massachusetts, United States -... | ecosystem: Environmental > Terrestrial > Soil > Temperate forest >... | reverse complement strand
CATTATCAAGGTGCTTGAGAATTTGGAAACTCATATTAAGCGCGACGGTATGCCTGTCATGAGTGATACAAATAATTTTTCTTACTATTATGTCAATAATGAAAACGCTGAAGGCCATAAAGTCGATTGTGCTAATAGTTTAGTACGTGCGCAAGAAGCGCTAATTCTTGGCGGTAGAAATAAAGAAAAAGATAATAACGATTATAATAATACAACTTTAGTTGAACTGCATGAAAAATATGACGCTTTAACTGGATTTATCGATAGGTACTGCGTGGCTTCTCCGACTGAATCTAAGTCGCCAGAAAAGAAAAAAAGTTCTTATGGAGTGATGGCCAAAATCCTAAAAGAGGAAGATACCAAAAAGCATCAGGATACACCACTAGCACTAGTAGGTTCCAAAAGAAAGTTTAGTAGTGTTGATACAAATAACTCTCAATCATCTAAAAAATTTCGAAGCAAGCAAGAGCTATCACTATCATCGTACTTAGAAATTGATCTTACGCTACCGTCTGCTACTAATGTTGCCCCTTTGTTTGTGCAATCACCTGAGCCTTTTGTGCAGCCTGCTGTTACATTTCAAAGTCATCTTACTCATATTCGAGATCATTACATGCTACATGCGGTGTTTGGATCACAGCCACTAGCAGGAGAGCACAAAATAGAAAATGGAGGACAATCATTACCCGTTTTTGAAGCAAGTCCTCGTAAACCTTAGGAAGATTGACTTAAGCTAGTAGGGTAGCACCACCACTTTTGTTCCAACTTGCGCGAAATTATATCTTAGCCACGCAACATCTGGAATTCTCATATGGACACAGCCATGACTAATATTCGCTTCTACTAACATTTGGTCAGGCGATCCATGTAATGATTCTCCATCGTGGAAAAACATACAATAAGGCATGTAAGATCCACCTTCACCTAATGGATAAGTTTTTGAAATACAGTCTGCATTGCCAAGTGAATAAATGCGAAATGTACCGACTGCGGTATGGCATGGATGTCCCTCGTCTTTACAAAAATCAGCACCTGCTGATGCAATGCCAGCGTGGATTAATTTTCCATTCTCATCATAGGCGCCCCAAGCGAATTTTTTTGGATCGACTAGAATAACTTTCTCTCTTCCGAAATCAACAGTTTGAGGAAGAAGTTCTGCATATTTTCTCTCATCAAAGGAAGAAGAGTAAGGAGCTTCTCCATGGTATAGCGGAAGATCTGAGGCAACTGAATTCAATGATATGGGGGTTGTATCAGACATTTGCTGAGTAGCGCAACCTCCTAATGCAATTGAAACAATGAAGAAGAAGCATCTTTGCCATAATTGATTCCTGCGCATAGCCAATCCTCCTTAAATTTTTATTATTGTTTAATTATAGACTATGAAAATCGAAATTGAGATATAGAATTCTTAGTAAAATCAGTAACTAACAGCAATCAAGCTAAGTTTTTGGTGATAAACTATAATTGATCTAATTAGATACAAGGAGAAGCAAACATGACAAAATTAACTACGGCAAAAAGAAAAGAAATTCCTCGAAGTGAATTTGGATTACCTGCTACAAAAAAATATCCTATGCTAGATAGAAGGCATGCAGCTAATGCAAAAGCCAGGGCGGCACAAATGGAAGAAAAAGGTAAGTTGAGCGCTTCATCAAAAGCAAAAATTGATGCGAAGGCGGATAAGATTTTGAAAAAGAAAAAGTGATTTGGTGTAGGGGCGTTAGCCCCTACGTTTTATATCTTAAGTATTCACAAGAATGATCTGTTGTCACTAATACCTAACTTTTTGCTGCAAATGCCGAGTTGTCTTTTCAACCAACGATGCTGCAAAGATAGCATTCATTTTTTCTACAGCACTAGTATATTGAATCCTACCTTCCCATATTTTTTCTAATAAAGCATAAAACTCGATTTCATTCTCATTATGATGTGATGTAATCACAAACACAGAATCAGGAATAAAAGCGGGATCTTTTTTCATACCGTATTCAGTAATTGCATCAAATTTCTCTATTGCATTGGTGAAGTGCTGATTGTATTGATCCAATATTCTGTCAATAGGTTCGTAAGTACCAAGACCATCTCTTTCGCCTTTGCGCAAATTTACAATTTTTTCGATGATAGATAGCAACTTTGTTTTTTGAGTTCGATTAAATTTAATTTTTGGTTTTGTGTTTAGCATTGCTTTGATAAGCTTTGAGGTGGGTTTACGTTTTGGTTTGGCTTTAGGTTTTGTTTTTAATTTGGCTTTAGGTTTTGCTTTCAATTTAGCTTTGGTTTTTGCTTTAGGTTTTATTTTTGACTTAGTTTTAAGCTTAGCTTTGGTTTTTACTTTAGATTTTATCTTTGACTTAGTCTTGAGTTTAGCTTTGGTTTTCACCTTAGATTTTGCTTTGGCTTTGAGTGTTGGCATAAATACTCCTCCTGAATTCATTTTATTTGCTAGGGATATTTAATAAGTATAGCATGCTTAAAAATATGCAATATATTGATTTATAAGGGTTTTTTATAAAATACTGTCTGCTTACTCCTGAAATCGCAATTCTTTCAAAATACAAGGACCACCTGCGATCACATTAATATTGTGCTGCTTACATTTTTGGATGGCTAAATCACTTTCTGCACCAGGCTGCATCCATATATTTTGTATTCCTTTTGCTATCGCTTCATCGACAATTTTTTCAGTGACTGCTGGCTGCGTAACAATAGAAATACTTTTTACATTGCGGGGTAAATCAGCAATGCGATTAAAGCAGGGGATGTTTTCAATCATTTTTTCTTGGGCATTGATTGGGTATACTTTTTTATGCTGTTGGAGATAACAACGCAATACTTTGTTTCCAAATTTGGTTCGATTTGCTGAGGCACCTACCACAGCATAAGCTGCGGAGGTAAAAAATTTATTGATATCAGGAGATAGAAAAGTAACATTTAAACCGTCATCATCACTAATAGCATTGTCTACCCAAGGTAATTGATGATATGCCCCTTCAGTATCTAGCGGAAAATAAGGGTATTTGATGATATCAAAATAAGGTGAATAATCGAAATCACTTGGGGTATATAAACGGTCATTGCGCTGCACAAATTGTATTTGCTTCTGATAGCCTTCTTCTATTAATGGCAGAATAGGAAAAGAGACCGATCGAAAAGCATCTGCAATCATCGAAGAACAAATATCTTTTGTTGGTTGCAGTGCATTATGCTGAAACAAAGAAGAGCGCCATCTTCTAGGCATTAGCCCCCAAGGAAGCAAAAGGCGTGCAAGGTCAAGCAATTGCTGGACGTCATATTGTGTTCCGAGTCTGCTGATTGCAAAACTAACTACTGTCTGTGCATCTTGCTGAGTTAATCCTTGTGGTCGTAGAACACGAATATTGCTATTTTTATAATTAGTGATGAGTGAGATGATTGCTCCAGAGCCAATTTCACTCTCGACTAACATTTGTCTATCTGGGTCACAGTTACAATAGTCTTCAGCAATTTTGCGTAATTTCGGGTCTTCAATATCTTGTAATCGCCCAATATATAAAGCTGCATGAGTCCAGCGGCTTTGGGTTACATGCCGGATGATGGTGCTAATCCGATTATGGCCTTCTACTAACAATATGTCGCCGATCTGGATATTTTTGCAAATAGTGTTAAAGTCATAAAAATAATTTTTTTGCGGAATGGAGCCATTTTTCAGTAGCCATCTACCTAGTTTGGTTATTATCCAATTAGCGAAAGAAGTGCTCATAGTAAATTATTTCCTCCTTACAGACTTTCAAGAATAGCAGCGATGCCCATGCCGCCTGCTGTGCAAATTGAAATTAATCCTCTTTTGCCTGATTTTTCTTTACTGAGTATTTTTGCAAGACTTGCAACAATCCTGCCACCAGTGGCAGCAAAAGGATGGCCTAATGCAATGCTGCCACCTTTGATATTCATTTTACTGCGGTCAATTGGGCCCCATGCATGCTCACGGTTCAAATATTTCTTTGCATAATCATCACTTTCCCAGGCTTTTAAGGTGCAAAGAACTTGTCCTGCGAAAGCTTCGTGAATTTCATAGTAGTCAAAATCTTGTAAAGTGAGTTGTTGCCTTTCAAGTAAACGAGTCACCGCGATAGTAGGTGCCATCAAAAGTCCATCACCGCCAACAAAATCAATCGCTGCAACTTCGGCATCAACAAATCTTGCCAGTGCGGTTAGAGATTCTTTTTGAATGCGTTCTTCATTAGCCAGTAATACGGCAGATGCTCCATCGGTTAAGGGGGAACTATTACCCGCAGTCAATGTTCCTGCTGGTGAGCGATCAAACACGGTCTTAAGCATGGCAAGTTTTTCAAGTGATGTATCGCTACGCACGATTCCATCTTTTGTAATATTTCGAATAGGTGAGATAAGGTCGTCATAAAACCCTTCAGCATAAGCTTTAGCTGCATTCTGATGGCTGATCAATGCTAATTTATCTTGATCTAATCTTGAAATTTTCCATTCTTTCACCATTTTTTCACAATGCTCACCCATGGATAAACCAGTGCGAGGTTCTTTAACTTCTGGTGCTTGTGGCTTGAAATCATGTGGCCTTAGGCTCAACAGAATTTTGATTTTTTCACTGACTGATTTGGCCGCTCGGAGCTCTAGTACAGCATTTCTTAAGCGATTAGATAATAGTAATGGTAAATCAGAGTTAGTATCTACGCCTCCTGCAATGCCCCAGTTTATTTGTCCTAATGTAATCTTATTGGCTATTAATAATGTTGCTTCAAGCCCTGTCCCGCAAGCGCGCTGAATAAAACAAGCAGGGGTGTAGGGGGAAAGTCCTGAGCCTAGTGTAGCTTCTCTGGCAAGGCCCCATTTTGTTGAGCTGTTGATTACCGCACCTAGTGCAACATCGTCTAGCAGTTTTCCTTGTAAATGATATTTTTTGACAAGTGTGCTAAGAGCATGCGTCATCAAGTCTTGAGTTGAATCAGATTTGAAGTCAGTGAATGACTTGACGAAGGGTGTTCGCTGGCTGCCAATAACATAAACAGAATTATTTTTCACAATAACCTCCCTGTTAGTGATCAGTAAACTATGACTTGTATTCGGCATTATAGCAAATACCTATTCTTGAGACGATTGATTATGATAGAGAAGATTGGTTGCATATTTTGGGGATATATAATATTGTTAAATTCATGCACAATGGATGGTAATGATTCAAAAAAGAATTAAATCATGACTAATCACCACAATAATTATGAAATTGCCGCAAAAAAAATTGTAGACCATGTCGGTAAAGTAATAGTCATAGGCGTTCCATTAGGAATTGGCAAGCCGATCGGGTTATTGAATGCACTGTATCGATTAGCCGAGAGTGATCAATCAATTAATCTTACCGTCATGACTGCGCTGACATTTTCCAGGCCAACTATTAAAAATGAGTTAGAAAAACGATTTGTTGAGCCCATACTAGATAGAATGATTCAAGATTATGAAGAACCTCTTTACGAAAAAGCGCGAAAATCGCAGCAATTACCTAGAAATATAAGGATCATTGAGTTTTTTCTTACCCCAGGCCAGTATTTGCATAATGATTATGTACAGCAAAATTATATCAGTCAAAGTTATTCCAGTGTCGTCAAGGACTCTTCTATTTATTCTGTTAATGTTATTGGTCAGCAAGTAACGCATTCAAAATTAAATCGAGAACAATATAGTTTGAGTTGCAATACGGATTTATTTCATCAACTAGTTGAGCAGCTTAAAAAATTCCAACATGCAAATAAAAAAATTGCCATTGTTGCAGAAATTAATTTAAATTTACCTTTTATGCCAGGTGATGATGCAGTCCTGACTGCTGATGCATTTACTGACATCATTGATACCGGGCATTACAAAGCATTGTTTGCCATTCCACGTGATGAACTTTCTGCCCAGGATCATTTAATTGGTTTATATACCAGTTGCTTGATAAAAGATGATAGTTGCATGCAATTGGGCATAGGAAAATTAAATAACGCTATCGCTAATGCACTAATCATGCGGCATTCACACAATGAAGTTTACTTGAGCGCGCTTAAGCAGCTTTCAGTCAATGAAAAATTTGGTGAAATCATCGCATCAGTCGGTTCGCTTGGTTCATTTGATAGAGGATTGTATGCATCTACTGAAATGCTTAGTGATGATTATATGCATTTATACAAAGAAGGTATTTTAAAAAAGCGAGTCTATGACCACGTGGGTTTGCAACAGTTATTAAATACACAGACAATAAAAGAACAAATTACGCCTGATATTATCGATATTCTGTTAAAAAATAAAATAATAAATGCAAGATTAACGATAGATGATGTGGCATTTCTTTTAAAGTTTGGCATATTCAAAACCGGTGTCCGTTACCACGAAGATAATTTAATTTTGCCCTCAGGAGTAGAAGTTTTAGCTGATTTAACATTGATACAGGCAAAGCAAAAAATAATTGAATCTTGCCTGGGTGATTATTTAAAGACTGGGAAAATCATTCATGCAGGATTTTTTGTTGGGAGCACCGAATTTTATCAGCAATTGCATGATTTGCCTTGCAGTGAATTACAACAAATTGCAATGACATCCATTGTCAGAACTAATACGCTGTTATGGTCTTACGAGCTATCAAAGCTGCAACGTCAACATACCCGATTTATTAATTTTGCTATGATGGTGACTTTAGGTGGAGCAGTTGTATCCGATGGCCTTAAGGATTTGCGTGAAGTGAGTGGAGTAGGTGGCCAATTTGATTTTGTTAATATGGCATTTACATTGCCAGAGGCAAGATCAATTATTGTTTGTCGCAGCGTAAGGGAAGCAAATAAGCAGTTAGCTTCAAATATAATATGGGAATATACCAATCAAACAATTCCTCGCTATTTACGTGATATCGTAGTCACGGAATATGGTATTGCTGATTGTCGAGGTAAAGCGGATTCAGAAGTTATTCAATCATTATTGAATATTACCGATTCACGTTTCCAGGATGCATTATTAGCAAAAGCAAAAAAATCTGGGAAGTTATCCAAAAATTATGAAATTCCAACTTGTTTTCGGCGCAATTATCCTTCAGTGATTCTGCCGGTTATTCAAAAGCTACAAGCTAAAGATTATTTTAAGCCTTATCCATTCGGTAGCGACTTGACACAGGATGAGCAAGTGATTGAGCACGCATTGCTATATTTAAAAAATCGCACGAAATTTAGCTTAATTATTTTGATTCTTGCGTCATTTTTATTGTTTAATACCGATAAATTCAACCCGTATTTACAACGCATGAATCTTCAGCATCCTAAAAATATCAAAGATTTCTTGTTTAAAAAATTATTGCAAATTGCTATTAGAAATAGCTTTATGGGATATTGTCGTGGATAAAATACTATTAATAGGTTTGGGTAGCGCCATTGGCGGAATATGCCGCTATCTGGTGTCTACAGGAGTGCATAAGTTATTAGGGCGTGCTTTTCCCTACGGGACACTGGCTGTCAACGCATTAGGTTCGCTTTTTGTGGGCGTCATCTTTGTTATGTTGTTAGAACGTTTCAATGGATTTGCAGATCAATTTCGTGCATTGCTAATTATTGGATTTCTAGGTGGTTTCACGACATTTTCTTCATTTTCAATCGAGACAATTAACTTAATTGAAGCTGGTGAACTCTATCGTGGGTTATTGAATATTTTTATCAGCATTATTCTATGCTTGAGTTTGACATGGATTGGAGTTTTATTAGGGAGACAATTATGAAATTAGCGAAAGTGACTATGGTAAGAATTTATATTACCGAAGCATCACATTTATTAAAACCAATTATTAACTATTTGCATAATGAAGAAAAAGTTCGTGGTGTTAGTGTATTCCGCGCAATTAGTGGTTATGGTGAATCCGGTTCGCATGTCTCATCTTTGGTTGATTTGTCTTTAAACTTGCCATTAACGATTGAGTTTTTCGATCATCCTGAAAAGGCGAAAAAAGCATTAGAGCATGTTAGCACCCTGGTCAAGCCAGAGCATGTAGTGTCTTGGGATGCCTATGCTTCTGTTTAGAAATAATTTATACTAAATCTTTCAATTAGGGAGAATCACTTATGTTACGGAAATTCACTGCAGTATTAAGCTCATTGGTTTTAATCAGCATTTCTCTGCCTGTTTTTGCGGAAGATTTTCGCGATGATGCACAAATGCAGCAAGAACGTCAGAAAGTACTACAAGCGGAACAACAATTAAATTCTGATCGGGCAAAAGTCCAGCAAGATCAAATACAGCTGCAACAAGATCGAACGCAAATGATGCAAATGAGAGAGCAAAGACAGAGAGAACGCATGGAAATGCAACGAAAAAGGATGCAGCAGGAACAGCAACAAAGAATGATGCAACCTCAGCAGCATCAGCAAATGATGCAGCACCAACCAATGCAATCTCAACCAGGCCAACAAATGCAGCCGCAACAGACACCTCCTGCTCAATAATTTATAGAAATAATGGGCTCATCACGAGCCCGTTATCTTTAATCTTAACTTCCCCTATTGACCTCATCATTTTTCATTCAGCTGTTATACTCATTTAATATGGAAAATAGTAAGGGGTAGCCTATGCAAATCTGCAAGCTTGTCTCGCTATTAAAAGTCTGTCTGTTCATCATGTTAGCACTCATAAGTTGTCAGGCTTACTCGGAATTCTATGTTGTTAGCCAAGAACCTCAGCCCGGTCCGCAAGCCTTATGCATGCATCTTGCTTGTAACAGTTGTGATGGGCAAGTCGCTGAATATTATTGGTTATCTACTCCTGATAACCAGGATTTTGATTATCAGTCAAATGCTTACACTAATTTGTATGTTAATGGAACAGAGGATTATATTGAAGATGATGAATCGGATTTCGACTCTGATAGACGGACTGCTGATGATGTAGGAAGTGAATTGGAAATAAATTAAGTTTGAATGCAGCGCATGTTAATATCATCAGACTAAATGGGTGTGCAAAAGGAGAGGGATGATGCCAAGGATAAAGGCTAAGGGTGCTGAATTTTATTATGAATTACACGGTATAGGACAACCGCTTATTTTGATTGCAGGTTATACCTGTGATCATACCTTTTGGATTCCAGTGTTAGATAATCTAAGCAAACATTATCAAGTATTGATTTTTGATAATCGTGGAGTTGGACAAACAACAGATGATCATAAACCATTGTCAGTCGATTTAATGGCAGATGATGTTGTTGCACTTTCTCAACAATTAAATTTAGATAGACCACATATCGTAGGTCATTCCATGGGTGGCAACATTGCTCAAAGCCTTGGCGTTCGCTACCCAGAAAAAATCAGTAAACTGGGTATTCTTTCTTCATCATCTAAATGGCGTGAAACAATGCTGCTTGCCTGCGACTCGCTTTTGCAAATGCGCAAAGATAACATTAGCTTTAATTTGATTATTGAAGCCGAGATGCCTTGGTTTTTTGGAGAGGAGTTTTTGCAAAGTCAGGAAAGTGTCAAATTAGTCAAGCATGCAATGTTTAATAATGAATATCCACAGACATTAGAAGATCAGTTTCGTCAATTCAATGTTCTCCGTACATTCGACGGACGACAACAATTAAAAAATATTCGATCGCAAACCTTAGTCATCAATGGTATTCAGGATTTGATTACATTGCCGAGTGAATCAGAATTTCTTGCTAGCCAAATTCCAGGTGCGAAACGCATGGAATTAAATTGCGCGCATAGTATGACGCTTGAGATGCCGAAACCGTTGTCAGAAGCATTAATTAATTTTTTATAATGGAAAAGAATCAATATGGAAGCAAAAAAATTTTCGTATCCAGTACTCATCAAAGAAATCTATCTTGATACTTTTGGTCATGTGAATAATGCCATGTATCTTACGCTGTTTGAAGAGGCTCGCTGGGAGCTTATTGCTGGAAATGGTTATGGGGTTAAGAAAATTAAAGAAACAGGTTTGGGTCCAGTCATTCTTGAAATTAAGTTATGCTATTTAAAAGAACTTAGATTAAGAGAGGAAATTATAATTGAAACGCAGATGATTTCGTATGAGGAAAAAATTGGAAAGTTAATGCAGAAGATGGTGAGAGCCGGTGAAGTGTGCTGTACGGCGGAGTTTGTTTTTGGTTTGTTTGATCTTAGGCAGAGGAAGCTTGTTTTGCCGACAGAGGAGTGGCTTCGTGCGATTGGGCTGGATAAGTAACTTGGCTTTTTCTTAACTATTGTCAGCCAGCCTTCGCTGGCATGACAAAATCCTAGCTTGACGACTATGGGACCGCCAGTTGTCCCCAAAATGATTTATATTCAATAAAGTCGATCAGCAAAGTTTTTATACCGACTCAGTTTTATTCTTTGAATCTTCACTCACTAAAGCTTTTTCAATAATCACAGGTTCAACAGGTACATTTTCATGCCCAGCGCGTGTGGTAGTAGGAACTTTTTTTATCTTGTCGACCACATCCATACCAGCTGTGACTTTGCCAAATACGCAATATCCCCAACCGCTACCTGATTCAGATTTAAAGTTTAGAAAATCATTATCAGCTACGTTAATGAAAAATTGTGTGCTGGCAGAGTGAGGATCTGAGGTGCGAGCCATGGCAATAGTTCCAATTTTATTAGCTTGACCTTTGTTGGCTTCGTTATGGATGGTTGGCTGAGCTGCTTTTTGCTGCATTTGGGCATCAAAACCACCGCCTTGGATCATGAAGCCATTCATAACACGATGAAATATAACGCCATCATAATAGCCGCTTTTGGCCGCTTTCAAAAAATTTTCAGCAGTTTTTGGTGTATGTTCAAAGTCTAGTTCGATCATAATTTCACCAAAATTGGTTTGCAGGGTGATCATAAATGCTCCTCAACGTATTCAGATAATCAGGATGCGCAAGATAGCAGAAGTTTGTACAAATGAACAGTCATAAGGTCACTTTGGGCAAGACCCCAGGTGTTCCGATATTGTGCTATTATTAAGGTACTTTCGGACTTTTGGGAGAGCAGCTCATGGAAATGGAGCAATTACTGGAATTAAGCGTCAAAAGCGAGGCATCTGACTTGCACATCATGCCTGAGTTAGCCCCCTTGTTGCGTATTCATGGAAATCTTTCACCTCTGAAAGAGGCCCCCACTTTTTCTTCAGCAGAAGCCAAGCGCCTCATTTACAGTGTGATGACTGAGGAGCAACAAAAAACATTTGAAAGTGATTTAGTGTTTGAGATGGGACTGGCGATTCTTAATGTTGGCAATTTCAGGGTCAGTGTTTTTCATCAGATGAATGGTGTTGCTGCAGTTTTTCGTGTTATTCCAGCAAAAGTGCCAACGTTTGAAGAGTTAGGTTTGCCGCCAGTATTGAAATCATTGTTAGGATTATCCCATGGATTGATTTTAGTAGCAGGCCCGACTGGCTCAGGTAAAAGCACCACACTGGCAGCGATGATCGATTATATTAATGCAACACAATCTTGCAATATCATTACCATTGAAGATCCAATTGAATTTATTCATGAAAATAAAAAAAGTGTCTTCAACCAATTACAAGTTCATCGTGATACAACTGATTTTTCTGCTGCACTTCGTGCTTCTTTGCGGCAAGATCCCAATGTTATTTTACTAGGTGAGTTACGTGATCTTGAAACAATGCGTTTAGCATTAACCGCTGCTGAAACGGGTCATTTAGTGTTGGGAACTTTACATGCTGTTTCTGCACCACTTGCTATCAATCGATTTGCCGATGTGTTTCCATCGGAAGAAAAAAACCGAGTGAGAAATTTATTATCGGAAACATTGCAAGGAGTGGTTTGTCAAACACTGGTGAAGAAAATTTCTGGAGGAAGAGCAGCTGCATTTGAAGTAATGTTAGTAACGCCGCCCATACGTCATTTTATTCGTCAAGATATGGTGGCTCACATGGAATCAGCGATGCAAATGAGTATCGGCAAAGGGATGTGTACCATGGAAAGTTATTTACATGAGCTAGTAGCCAAGCGTGTCATTAACCAGATGGTGGCAGAAGCAGTGATGGCAAGCCGCGGACAATACAAAGATGAGAAAGAAAATATTCCGCCAAAGAAAAAAAAGTTATGGCGCTAATTTTGTAGCACTTTACCTAGGTCAACTGTTCCAGGGTAGGTGCTTTCATCGATAGGGAAGCTCATCCGGGTATACCCACTTTTTTCATAAAATGCGACAACATTGGGAAATGAATGCAGATGAATATGGCGGCATTCAAATTCTTTTGTTATTTCTTCTGCGAGTGATAAAAGTAGGGTGCCATAGCCTTTCTTTTTATATGGATCTTGAATTACCAAGGTTCTGATGATGCAAGTGTCATTTAAAAGAGTTTCTAATTGCAAAGTTCCAATGATTTGCCCATTCATTAAAAATAAGTAATGGTGATTTTTTGGATCTTTTAGGCTAGGGTGGTTTGGATCATAAACAATATCGATAGGATCAAAGAGATTTTTTTTCCTGATCGCATGATAAGTTTCCCAATCAGTGTGAGAGGCTGGTCGCTGAACTGTGAATATGTTTTCTTCTTCCATGGTTATATTATGTATCATGCGTGGGTAACAATATCAATCAACATTATATTATCAAGAGAGATTCTTTACTGATGAGTTACCTAGCAGCTAGATGAAACCTCTCCCGTTTGTGGGAGAGGTGCTTAACGATAGAAAGAAGTGTTGTCTGGTGTTACGACCTTCTTCCTCCTCTTCCTCTTCTTTTATGCTGGTGCTGGTGACTTTCTGTTTGCTGCGGCTCGACTTTCATCGTACTAGGTGCTGATTGTTTAGGTTCTTCTTTTTTAGGAGCAGCAGGTACGGGTGTAGGTATAGCAGCAGGAGTGCTGCCTAGCCCGGTATGGACAGTGACAGTGCTGCCGCCCATAGCGCTTAATTTTCTTTCATCTTTTGCATCAGTTTTTTGCTTTGCTTGCGCCGAAGCAGCTTGTTTAAGTGCAGCGTCCAATGCTGGATCTTTTTGGTGCGGTGTTAAGAGAGGATTTTGAGGAGCAGCTGAAGATGATTTTTTTTCTTTATCTTTAGTGGTAGAAGTAGAGCTTGCATCTAATGTAGTTGAGCGCAATCGAGGAGGAGGAGTCAGGCTTCGGTGTGGGCCTGATGAGTGAATGTCGCTTAGTTTAGATGGGTTACCAGTGTTACTGCCTAAGTTCGCACCATACCCATTGTCGAAGCTGATTGGTATTGCGTTTCTATTGAGATCTGTTACGAAATACTCTTGGTCATTAATTGTCTGAATGCTACCGGTGTATTTTCTTATTTGACCCTCTACATTAATGCAATAAAATAAATGTCCACTTTGTTTGTTTTGCCATTCAAATGTACCATTATTTTTACTAAGGTCTATAGGTAAACTATGGTCTGCAATGTGGATAGCACGTTGCTGCTTAAAAGATACTTTTCCTGCCTGTTTTGATGAAGCCTGACGTAGAGTTTGCTGTTGGGCAACAGGTTGTTTTTCAGGATCTTTTTTTGCGCTATCATCTTTGCAACCACATAAGGCACGAATATATGCATAAGCTTGCTTTGCATATGGCAAAAGTACTTCGTTTGCAAATGGGACAAATAGACATTTCAATGCAAAAAAACTTACTATGAGTGGCATAATATAGGGAAAAAGCCCAGCACCCATGAGGGCAGCTCCATAACTTATTTCTGCAGATCCGAATGTGGCCACTCCAAAAGTTGTTCCAGTCAATAGTGATAATTGTGGCCCCCACGTTGGTACAATCACGTTACTAAAGAATGAACCTATACCAAGAAAAGATAGTTTAGACACCCAAGCCAGCACGGCAGGAAGGATGTAGGGTGCTGCAATAAATAGTGTTCCAAGTAATAGCGAGGCACTTAGTGCGAATGCAAAGGCTTTCTGAGGATTTTTTATGGGTAGAGCTCCAAAAAAGATAAGCGGCGCAAATATGGCTGAAACAAAGATGCTTGCTGATCCTGCTACTAGTCCTAAAAATTGTCCAAATTTTTGAGCAACGAAACGCAAATGACCTCGACTTTCAGTTTTATTCTCTGGCAGATAAACATTGATTATATTATTCAAAAAATACTCGTCGATTGTTGAAAATAGCTTTTGAGGGCATTGAATCGGTGAGGTGAATGGATTTGGAAATGAATCATCTTCTGGGTCGGGTTGTTCGGCTGATTCAGTAGATTCACTTTCTTTTTCTGGGTCGAGTTGTTCGGTTGATTCAGTAGATTCACTTTTTTTCGCATCAAACTGTGCTTGAAGCTGCGCTGCATGATCGTGACTTTGTGGTAATGGCATCTCATCAAACTCGCCCTTATCCTCTGTGTCTGCGGGAGAGGGAACAACAGGAGCAGGAGGGGTTTTTTTACTACCATTAGAATTGCCTAGTGGTGTAACTATGCTACCGTTACTTTTGCTTTTTTCGCCGCCACTGACTGGATTGCCTTCTCTCGCTGATGCCATAAAGTAAACCCCTCATTTAATAAGATTATGTGCAAAATAATACCAGATCAACCTTAAGGTTTTATTAAGAATGTTGATGAGCCCATTAAATATCTAAGATATTGATTTTATTTGTATTTTATAAGGCTAGGTTGGTGGGATAGCCTTAAATGTTGCAAAATTATACGCTAACATTATATGTTTTGTAACAACTCAATTGAGGGTTTTTTACCGAGCCGCGAGCGTTAGTAGCGGCTAACGGTCGTGGCTCGATCTTGTCTGCGATAACGCCTGGTGGGTTGGTAGTGGAGAGCTACCCTTGCGAAGACTGCTGCATTTTCACATCAGCTTTTGCATCTTCTTGCTCTTTTTTCTGCTTCTCTTCAATTGGCTTTTCGAGTACCCGAATTTTAGTGATAGCCGCACCAAGCATTCCAGATTTCTGGGTGCCTTTAATAAGATCACTATGTTTTTTATCTAATTCTTGAATATGGTTAATTAATTCCTGAGAACATTCTGAAAGTTTATCCGGTGATTCATCAATTTTTTGATCAAGGGTTTTGATTTTAGTAAGACATTCAGATGCCATCCCCATTTTCTGACCTCTTAAAGGTAAATTGAGTGCGCTATAGACAAATGCAAACCTTCCTTGTGTCTCAAGATAATCGGATAAAATTTTCGTAATGAGTTCCAATGCTTTGCGAAATTCATAAATATCACGGCTGACTATTTTTGTTTTACTTTCAACATCAGCCCTCCAGGATTGAAATTGTTTATCGATCGATTCAGTCTGTTCTTTTGCAAGAGCAGTTAATTTTGGGATAGCTTGTTTTGCATCCTCAACTGTTGCAAATTGATGAGATAGGCCATCAAGTGATTTGGCTGGATCAATTTTATCTATTTTGGCGAGCATTTTCTTTTTGAATTCAGTATTTACTTTTCCTTCCATGTGATTTAAAAGCTCATGCTTTAATTCATTAAAGTGAGTAGTCATATTTTTTCTAAGATGATTATTGTGATGTTGCAAAATATCATTAGTTAGCTGTGTTAATTTTTCATTTAAATCAATTTGAGATTTATCTATCTGTGCTCGAGATGCTTGTGGATTATTAGCAATCTCATTTTGTTTGGCAAAGCAGTCATTGAGTTGAGTAGTGATGGATTGCTTAAATTTATCTTCGGCAACCGGAAGTTGGGTGAGGAATGTTCTTAATCCAGTAATAGTGTTAAGGCTTTTGATGGCATAGCGTGCTAGTGCAACTCTAGTGCCTAAATTGCTTGCAATTTTTTGTTCTGGAAAATGTTGAATGAGAGATGCAATAAGATCAGGGCGATTATCAGCAATTAATTTTTTCAACTGTTGCTGTAGTCTTTGCCCGATCATTTCTAGTCCGGGATATGCGTGCGTGCGCATTTCCTGGAAAGATTTTTCAACTAGATTATCTGCTTTCTTAGTTCCCCCATGTTTTAATTCAGTGGCTTGTATGTAAGTAGCTTGCATACTTTCTATTGCAGCGTAAAATTTGCCTGCATCTTCCCAAAATTTATCAGGATGGGTGAATGCATGTGGAATGCTTTTCAACTCTTGGTAGTTAGGATCTAGTTTTTTAAAAATGTCAGTTAGTTTTTTAAAGGAAGGGTGAAGTGCTTTAATGTCAGCATGAATCGTGATATTTGATGCAATATCTCCGAGCCACGTATGAAATTGTTTTTCTGTGGCAGCTTGTATCTCACTTTTACATTTAATCAGATCAGCCATTATTTTGGCTGAATCACCAGTGTGTTTAGTCAGAGATGATAAGAGAGTAGCATCTAACTCTGCTTCAGGATGATATGCTTCCATGGTTTTAGCTATTTTTTGATGGAATTCTTTGCTGCATTTATCTTCCATCAACTGGGTTAGTTTTTTAGTGCTCTCATTTTTGCTTTTGGTTAATTCTTTTTTAAATTCAGCGACCATTTGCGTTAAAATTTCTTTAGTCCAGTTATTTTTTTGTTGCTCCGTCGAATGTGTTATTCCATCAATTTTTTGTTGTGTATAGTAGCAGCCAAGTAAAATATCTTTTTCTGTTTTCTTAAGTTCATCCAATGTTTTCTTAATTTTTTTATTTTGATCAGCGACAAAAGTGGTTATTGTTTCAGTGAATTTTTTTCGTGCACTTTCTGATAGTACACTTAAAAGTGGATTCATATGATTTAAGATTGGTTTAGATTCTATTAGATAAGTATCTGCTTTTGCAAGAATGTCAGTTTGTAGCTTATTCCAAAAAGGGTTTGAAGCTGACTCTGATAATAATTCAATGTAGGGTGCGCGAGTAGAGCGTCCCATTCGTTGAAATACTTTAAACATTTCTTCGCGAATGACTTTGCTATCAAGTGCCATGGCAGAAAAAAATTCGCGTAACTGTTTTTCGGCCTGACTGTCTGGTGAAAGGCAAGTCTTGATGAAGCGTTCAGTTAATTGAGCTAATGCCAAAGGATTTTTTTTATAAAAATCTGTGACATGGGCAGGAGATTGAGCTTGTAGCTCTTTGCGCTCAGATCCGAGCTCTCGATGCATTGCCTGTACTATGGCTTGATTTTTTTCTACCAATGTTTCAAAAGTTCGATTGGTATGAGTAATATCGAAAGATAAGGTCAGCACTAGGGATTCATGATATAGAGCCTTGTCAGAATGAACGATATCAGTTTGCAATAAATCAAATGTATCTTGCGACAGAAATAATTTGTTGGTTTGCACCAGGCACTCTGTTTTAACAATAGTGGCGCCTTGACTGAAAACAATTTTCGCGATTTCAGCATCAGTATGTGCAATTCTTCCTAGGAATAAACCAATCGCATTCATCAATCGACGTTCGGGTTGTATGAGCCGCCAGGTATTTAGATCGCGTTTATCCACGTGTTTTTCTTTTTCTGATAATTCATTGGCTAGTTGATTATAGCGAGAAACAAATAAACTGACCCAGTCAGCCATGGAGGGAGCCGGTGGTGAAGGCTCGGAGAGCAGCTTATTTATTTTCTCCATAGGAAGAGAGATATTTGAAACTAATAGAGTGAATAAGCCAAGACGTTTTAGCGCATTTTGATTACCTTTAGCAGCTGATTCAAATAAATTAGTGAGTTGGCTTGATTCTAATCGCGACATTGCATTAATCAAATCTTTGCGAGTTAAGTCGGGGTTTTCGCTACTTAAAATTTGATTGTCTCCCCAATCCCCGGGATTGATATGACCGGCTAAGATCAACTCTATAGCCATCTCATGTCCTAATGCGGGATGAGTTGTCATTATTTTCCCAGAATAAATATCTAGAGCCATTTTTTTTATTTTTTCAGGATGCTTGAGAATATCAGTTGCAACAGTGTGCGCCGTAGAAAGATAAGTGCTGGGATCTTTATTTTCATAATCTGCTAATAATCTTGCAAGAGTACGTTTTTGCTTAAGATTGAGTTTAGCGTGCTTGTCATCGGCAGCAGCTTTTGTGGCACGGAGAAAATAATTGATTCCTTGTTTGGCAAGGGTTCTTGTAAAAAATTCAAGGCGAATTTTCATCCGTTGTTGTTGTTCATCAAGGACTGATTGATAAGCGAGAGAGCTCGTAGCATAAGTTTTTGTGAATGCTTTTTCTTTTTCTTCGGCTAGTGCAATGACTTTTTTGAGTTGCGTAAGCGGTATTGCTGTCATTAACTTTTCATTATTCGGTGATTGTAATTTTTTGCGTAATTCTTCATATTTTTCACGTTCTGGGTGCGTATTAAGATGCTTGAACAGAGATGCTCTTTCTTGTGCAGTTAAGTTAGCGATAAGATTGGTTTGAATGGTCTCAATGGCGCTACGATCAGCTGCTTTAATCTCGGGGTTGTTTTTTAAATAATCGAGGTTTTTTATTAAATCTTTTTTGGCTACTGTTTCATGGTAGAGGATTAATTTTAATTGTCGGCTCACAAGCTGCAATATAGAACTTTCAACGTGATGGTTATCATAACTTGCTTTTATGGTTTTGGCTTTTTCTGTGATGGCAAGTTCTTGTGATTCTGCAATGCCTAGAGGATTAGTGACAGGGACTCCCCACTCGGTGAAAAGAATTTCAATCGGATCGAAAACGGGTCTTATTTCATCAAGTAATGCACCGTATCGCAAATGATTTTGAAGTTCAAAGTCATGAATTTTTTTAACTAAGTCTTTTATTGAAGGAAAGATTAAGTCTCTACATTCACCTAGCATTGCTTTGATTGAAGTTTCATAGAGAGTTTTCATGTTTTCACTCATGCCATCGGTTTCTAGCATTAGTTTTTTAAGTTTATCGAGATAGGGTTTTGCAGCTTTTACTGCACCTAAATAAGTTAATACACCAGCTGATTCTGGATTAGTACAGATTTGATTGATGCTCCAAACTAAATTGAAACCAGTTTTGAGTGCTTCACTTAAGCGGGTTTCTTCGATACCTTCCTTTTCTTTAAGCGAAATAAATCCTTTTTTATTAATAGGGGGGTTGCGCAGTGCCAGAGTAGTTTTTTCAATGTAGGCGATTTCTTCCGGAGTATAAACGCCGCGAGATTTTTCTTCATGGATGATGATATCAAGTCTGTTGTGAACCTTGGCGGCAAATAATAATCCGGTATTAATTGGCTCAAGCAATGCGGTAGCAGGTTTAAGTACCCTCACTACTTCTGATCTTTTATCTTCTGATTCTTTTTCTTTTGGGAGTGCATATTTTTTTTCAGGTGCATCGGGTGCGCTTGGACGCTGATATTCAACGTAAGTATCCATCAAATTGAGAAATTCTTTATCTAGCTTGCTAGAAATTTGTTTTGCACCTGCTGGTATTGTTCCTGCTCTTAATTGATCGAGATTAAGGCCAGTGAATGTTTCCGTAATGACATCGATGGAGTCTCTGATACTTTGGGGAAGATCAACATCTTTACTCATTTTAGTGAGTGCATCTAAATGGATTGAAAATTCATGCTTATAAATATAATACGCATTATACAAAGTACTGCCTGCGCCAATCACTTTTCTTGCCAAAGAACGATTCGTAAATTCCTGGAAAATATGCGCGATACGTTCCGCATCTTCCAATAACAAGAGACAGTGTTTGCAAAATTGTATTAAGGTTGGGTCTGTTTCTTCGACAGGTTTTGCCATATGGCGAGATTGATCTTTCCAGAGTATGTTGTTGTTGATGTAATCTGGAAAGCGTCCCTGGATTATTTTTCCTAATTTGCTACGTACTGATTCTAGGCTGATGGCTATTTTTTCTGGAGCGCTCTTTACTACCGGGTGGGTACTTGGTTCTGGCATTTTGACCTCTCCCTTCATTTTGGCCATACATAATATAAGTATAGCTAGGGATTGATCTTCTGCATGGATGTTTTTTTCAGTAAAAACAAAGAGTTAAATTATATCATTCATCAGAAAGTCCACGCTGATAAAGCTTAAGCTCTGCAGGCGTTAATTTTTCAAATTCACTTTTTGTTAGGACTAGCGGAAGGATGGGGCTAATCGATGAACTACTAATGTAGTATTGACACTGCGCAGCAATATTTTCTCGATAAAATGCGCCACCATAACCAATAAATCGGGTGACTAAATCGGCGGCTACCAGATCATTTAATCCATCACCGATATAGGCTATTTCAGCGTGTTGAATTTTAAGTTCACTTACTATGTTTCGTTTGCCAGTGCTATAGACCAAGGGAGAGGCTCTATCAAAATCCAGATAGAGGCCTTGAGCATCAAATTCAATGGGCACAGCAAAAATGTTTTGCGATGGAATTTTCAATAAGCCAGCAAATATTCTGACAGCTGGATAAAGACCTGCAGAAATAATATAGATTGATTTATTCAAGCGTTTCAATACTTCAATCACTTCGACTAAATCAGGTACTTTATGCGCGAAATAATCATGTCCTAAAGCCAGTACTTGTTGTTGCGTGGGGTAAACTAAGTCAAGACGTCTCTGATAAATTTCTGGATTCATTCCCAATTTGCTCATGGCTGCTGCAGTGAGAGACTCGACAATATCTTCAACGCCATTTTTTCTCGCTAATTCATCAATACCTTCAATAGTGCTCAAGGTACCATCACAATCAAACAGGATTGCATCTATGGGTGTTTGTAATTGCCAAGTCGGTGTGGTCATCGTATATTCTCAATTCATGTATTAATCTATTCGATGGAGCGAAGATGTTTAAAATCCAGACGTTCAATACTATTTCAACTGTTGGCTTGAATCAATTTCCACGTGAATCCTATGAAATTGCTTCTGACATTCAGCATCCGGATGCTATTTTAGCCCGCTCCCAAAACCTGCATGATATAACAATACCTGATACCGTCAAAGTAATTGGCAGAGCTGGTGCTGGTGTCAATAACATTCCAGTCACCCAGCTCACTCTATTAGGTATTCCAGTGTTAAACACGCCAGGTGCTAATGCCAATGCGGTGAGAGAGTTGGTGATTGCAGGTATGCTGCTTGCTAGTCGCAATATTTGCCAGGCGTGGAATTACATTAGTCAGCTATCTGGTAGCGATGCTGATCTTGAGAAAAAAATTGAACATGATAAAAAACAATTCGCCGGTTTCGAATTAATGGGAAAAACGCTGGGCATTATTGGATTAGGCAGTGTAGGTGTCAAAGTTGCCAATGCTGCTATTAGTTTAGGAATGCGCGTCATTGGTTATGATCCTACCATTGCAGTCAATCGAGCATGGGAATTATCAGCGAATGTACAACAATTTCATCATATTGATGATCTATTGGCAGAATCTGATTTTGTCAGTTTTCATGTGCCTTTAACGGATGAAACCAAGCATATGATTAATCCTTCACGCTTACAGTTAATGAAAAAAGGTGTGGTATTACTGAATTTTGCCCGGGATGGGATTGTTGATAATAAAGCTTTAGCAACAGCACTCCATGAAAAGCAAGTGTTGGCTTATGTCAGTGATTTTCCTTGTGGCGAGTTAAAAGATCATCCTAATGCTATTTGTTTACCCCATTTAGGTGCTTCCACCAAAGAAGCTGAAGAAAATTGTGCTGTCATGATTGTAAGACAAGTGCGAGAATTTCTCGAAAATGGTGCTATCACCAACTCCGTTAATTTCCCTACAGTTGAATTAGCACAAATTAACAAAGGCACAAGATTAACCATTGTGAATGCTAATATTCCTAATATGGTCGCACAAATTTCTGCAACGCTTGGCCATGCAGGGTTAAATATTGTTAGTCTTTTGAATAAGTCGCGTGATGAAATTGCTTATACTGTGATCGATGTACAAGCGGCAGTGGGTGAGGCTGTATTAAAAGAAATTGTCAATATTGAGGGTGTTATCCAGTTACGTAGATTATTGCCGCAACGACAATAGTACAAGGTTATGTTGCCTTCAGGCAAAATCTGGCTAACTCTTGCAATAAAATACCAGTTGCTTGATTTGCGGCGATTACGCCACCATAGGGAGTGTTCTCTGGCGTACGTTTAGTAATGGAGAATTGTTTGGTTGCAATGACTTTGTTGGTAGAGACTCTGGTGAGTTGTGCGCGCAAAGTTAGATGAACAACACTAGGCTTACAAGAAAAATCTTGCTGTAATTCCAATAGTTGAGTATTCAGTACGTATTCATAGTTGCCAATAAAAGAAGGGCTTACTACTGCTCGATAGTGATGCGTGTTTTGCAAGGTTTGAATGATGAGAGGCTGCAACATGTAAGCAGGAGCTGTATCCCAAGTACTTTTGGCAAAATAATTTGTTTGATAAGGTTTGACAGCGTAGATCATTTGCGAAGAATTATAGGTTGGAGTTGCTTCAGGTTGCATGACTAGAATTGTTTTTGGATGGTGCGATTTTTTTGTTGGAACGAGAGGCACTGTATTTAATTCATAAGTAGATTCATTTTCTGTTTTGACTGGAGAGAAAACACTGCAACTAGATAAAAGCAGTATGCACATAGAAAAAAACCCCAATCCTATTTTCAAATTATGGCGCATCTATTTTTCTCCTGGACCTAGTGGCGATGGTTCCTTTCCGCGAATTAATACAGCAGGATTTCGTTTCATATCAGTGGTTATTTGTAAAAGATTGCGTGAAATGCCATTCAAGTTAATCAGTATTTGATTGGTCATAGGTAAAGTTTGTGTTTGTAATATTTGCATCGTGCCTTGGCTGGATTGCAGCACAGGACTTAATTGTTTGGTTGCACGAGCCGTATTATCTAAAATGATGCCTACTTGTTGACGTTCATTAGAAATAGTCTCAGTAATCTGACTAAGATTGAGAAGAATTTGCTTAAAAGAATGCTGGTTTTCAGAATCCATAACGGATTCGAAAGAATTGCTAAGCTGCGTCAAGCTTTTGGTTAATTTGCCTAACCCAGTATCTAATCGCAAAAATAGAGATGGCGCCGTTTTAATGATGGGATAGGGCATGCCATTTTCTGCATGTAATGGTGTGAGGTCGGTGCTGTCATCTTTTAGTGCGATATAGGCAATGCCGGTTATGCCTCTGCTGGCAAGACTTGCGGTGGTTCCTTTAGTGATCGGTGTACCTGCTTTGATATTCAGCCACAATTCAACCAGATGCGGGTTCTTGTGATTGAGTGCAATGTTTCTGACTGTTCCCACTTCCACACCATTGTATTCGACTGGTGCATCGACACTTAATCCAGTGACAGACTCTTGCATATAAATCATATAAGTGGAGTAATGATCGATAGAAAATCCAGCGGAAAGCCAAATAATACCAAGGACAATTAAGGTAAAAAGAATAATAACAAAAGCACCCACAAGGGTATTGTTAACGTTAGTCTCCATGGCTGCTGATTTCCCCGTTATCTTGATATCCTTTTTGTGCTGCTTTGCCCCTTGGCCCATTAAAAAATTCTTGGATGGCCGGGTGGGGATTTTTTATGAGTTCTGCAATGGGTGCGACACACAACACTTTTCCTTCTCCTAAAAAGGCAACTCGATCAGTTACTCGCCAAAGGCTATCAAGATCATGTGTAACCAATACAATAGTCAAACCCATTGTCGCCTGCAAGTTTAATATTAGCTCATCAAAGCCAGAAGCGGTATTAGGATCTAAGCCTGCAGTCGGTTCATCCAGGAAAATTAATTCTGGATCCAAAACAATGGCACGTGCCAAACCTGCGCGCCTTAGCATACCGCCACTTAACTCAGATGGATATTTATCGGCAGAATCTGCCGGTAACCCTGCTAATAAAATTTTTAACATAGCTAATTGCTGAATGGTTTCTTGATTGAGGTGGGCGTGCTCTATTAATGGGAATGCGGTATTTTCAAGGACGGTAAGTGAGCTAAATAATGCATTTTGCTGAAATAAAACACCCCATTGCCGTTGTATCGCCAGTAAGGTAGCGGAAGAAGCTGTTGTAAGATCATAACCAAATATATGGATAGAGCCTGAAACTGATTGTTCCAGATGCAGCATTTCACGTAGTAGTGTGGTTTTTCCTGAACCGCTGCCGCCTACGATTCCTAATATTTCTCCAGATTGCACAGTGAGGTTTAACCCATCATGGATACAGGTTCCGCCAAGGATAGTTTTTAAATTAGTTATTTCAATGATGGGAGTAGTCGTTGTCATAATTTTAATTTACTCAAAATGACTGAGAACACCGCATCAACGACGATAATGAAAAATATACCTAAGACTACGCTGCGAGTTGTATTTTTGCCGACACTGTCAGCGCTTCCTTGTACTCGCATCCCTTCAAAGCAGCCGATACTTGAAATAATTAAGGCGAATACAGGTGCTTTACCTAATCCAATGAGTAATGCTCGTAATGGTATTTCCTGCTCAAAGCGATGCAAGAAATTATGAAATCCAATATCCAGCATATTATTGGCCATGACCATGCCACCAAAAACGCCAAAAATATCCGCCCACATTGTCAGCAAAGGTAGTGCAATGGTTAAGCCAATGATTCTAGGTAGTAGTAATAATTCGCTACTGGTGACACCCATGGTGTCGAGCGCATCAATTTCCTGATTAATTTTCATGATGCCAAGTTGTGCGGTAAAAGCGGAGCCAGTTCTGCCAGCTACCATGATGGCTGTGATCAAAGGACCAAATTCTCGCAACACAGACAAACCCAGTAAATCAACAATGAATACATTTGCACCATAATTGCGTAGTTGGACACCCATTTGATAAGCCAGGACGATGCCGATCATAAATGACAATAATCCGATAATGGGTAATGCTTGAAAGCCTGTTTTATCAATCACACTCACTAGCGCATTCCAGCGAAAGCTAAGTGGTTTGCGCAATATGCGCAGCATTTCAAGTGTCAGGCGGCCCGTGAATGCTAGAAAGTCACACCATTCTTCAAGCTGTACTATAGTAAAACGACCTACTTTATCGAGTAAGCTTACTTTTTTGGTTGTAGCTGCATCACTTTCCGGTTGTAGATTTTCTTTTTCTATGAGGGCTAAAAGTGTTTGATATTTTTTCAGGAAATTTTCGAAGTAAACAATGACTCCCTGTGCCTGCATTTTTTTGATGTATTTGCTTAGTAGCCATGCGCCTGCACTATCCATTTTGCTAAGGTCGTGGCCTTCCAGAGTGATTTGACCCGAGCTTGGCCAGGTTATTTTTTGCAATGAGGCTTCCAGCGCAGAAATATGTGCTAAATCCCACGCGCCTTGGCAGGTTATTTTTTGAGTGCTTGGATTGAAATTTACAGTGCTTTCCACCAGTGCCATCCTTGACTTAACTCTTGACCCATTGTTCAACCGTGAATAATAACATAAGCTAAGCCAAAAAGGATTAGTATGACCCGACATTCAGCACGTAAAAAAATTTATGTTTTATCGACTGGTGGCACGATTGGGATGCAAAAAACCCCTGAGGGTTATGCACCAGAAGCCGGTTATTTGGCAAAATCCATGTCAAAAATTCCAGAATTACAAAATCTGGACATGCCTATCTATACTGTTCATGAATATGAGAAGCCAATCGATTCAGCCAATATGACTCCAGCCGACTGGTTTCAAATGGGTGATTACATCCAAAAAAATTATCAAGAATATGACGGCTTCGTGATTTTACATGGCACTGACACGATGTCATACACAGCATCTGCCTTGTCATTCATGCTGGAAAATTTGGGCAAGCCAGTGATTTTGACAGGTTCGCAATTGCCATTGTTTGAGACGCGAAATGATGCGCGTGAAAACCTAATTAATGCGTTGCTTATTGCAGGACATTATTCGGTTCCTGAAGTGTGTCTTTATTTTAATAATAAATTATTTCGTGGGAATCGCAGTACTAAAATGGATGCCACCAGCTTTGCGGCTTTTTCATCGCCAAATTTTCCTGCGTTAGGTCAAGTGGGAACCGACATTAAAATTCGGCATGAATTAATCTTAAAACCGACTGGAGATCAGCTACATTTACGACAAATCAAGCCGATCATGGTTAGTACTTTACGAATTTTTCCAGGTATTCCACATGAAATGTTAAAAACGATTTTGCAGTTGCCATTGGATGCCTTGATTCTTGAAACATTTGGTTTGGGCAATGCACCAGAAGATCCTCATTTTATCAAATTGATTCACCAAGCAGTAGAAAAAGGCATGGTGCTTGTCAATCGTAGTCAATGTCCTTATGCAAAAGTAAAAATGAGTCAATATGCAACTGGAACTGTATTGTTAAAGGCAGGTGTCATATCAGCAGGTGATATGACAATCGATGCTGCCATTACTAAACTATTTTATCTTTTTAGTAAGAACCTTTCACATTCAGAGATTAAAGCGCAAATGATGGTTGATTTGCGTGGTGAGTTAACGGTTTAGATATTTTTCGTGAATGTTTATCTGCTACTGCAAGATGCTTAATTTTCTGTTGATGAAGCGTATTGTGTGCCAGGTGATGCTGGCTCTGATAATTTTTGTTGTGAGAAAGATGCACTTTAGGGTTTAGAGTTGTTTTAATTTTTGATGCAAGGTTCACTTTCTTTCCTGTGGTTTTAATGGTGTTGAAATGCTCAGTGCTGCTTAGTTTTTGCGGGATGAATGGTCGAGGCGTAGGATTAATTTCACTTAACAAAATACTATTGTCAGGAAGTTGTCTTACAGAGTTGGCTTCATGAACTAAAACATTATTAGCAGCGAAAGAAGTAGAAACCAATAAAATTGTTCCTAAGGCTATCCATTTTTTCATGGCAAAAATTTCCTTCTGTCAAATAGGTGAGCAGCAAAAAAATACAATACTATAAATTTTCTAAGGAGTGAATGCTATTTTTAATTGATCAGTAATTAGCCATTCTATTGCGCATGTATCGAGTTTAGCCTAAGATGCATAAATTATTTGCATGATAGGATTAGACTCATGATGGGAAAGTTAGTGTTAATTGGGCTCGGCTTACTATGGCTGATGCAGCCTTGTATGGCGGCAGAGGCCGCGACAGCAGCAACATCCACGGCGTCACCGACTGTGAAAGCAGTGCAGAAAGCAAAACAACATGTGCGTAAGCATAAACGGCATTCTAAAAAAATTCATAGCCACAAACCGAAACCTATTCCAAACGATCGTCGTGACACGACAGATTCAGACGATGATGGTTCTGCTGCATCAACATCTCATGTTACTTCATCATCGAATCACTCCAGTAGCTTTGTAGGTTTTCTAGGGCATTCAATAGGGCAACATCTGGTGAATCTCGTTTATAAAACAGTTGATACGTTGCGTTATAGCGCCTACAAGTTAGGCGGTACCCATTTTGATGCATCAAATGGGGTGTATATAGTAGATTGCTCTGAGTATGTCGATAATCTACTCCTGACAGCTCATCCTCATGCATTTTATAGTTTGGTTAATGCAACAGGAGCTTATAAACCGACGACGTTGCATTACTATGAATTTTTTAATGAATTAGCCAGTACTGAAAAAAAGTACTGGGATAAAATTAATGATGCGACTGAATTGCAACCGGGAGACATTTTGGTCTTCCGGAATAAGCATCATGCCAGAAATGGGGTTGACGGGCACATCATGGTGGTGATGGATAAGCCAGTTGCAGATACCGCGGGCTATTTAGTTCGCGTAGCAGATTCTGCACCTGTCGGACACAGTGAAGATACACGCCAGCATCGTGTTTCCGGCATTGGAATAGGAACATTGTTACTTAAAGTGAATGCACACACAGGGCAACCTTCTGCTTATGCCTGGAAAATAGGATCTCATTGGGTTAAGAATGTGAATTTTGCGATGGCAAGGCCTACGGGTACGGGCATGCTTGAATAATGAATTTTATGTGCTACAGTGATTGCTTGTTGGAATTGTCTTCTAACTGCCGCGGCTCTGATGGTAGGGCAAAATAGATATCTATTTTATAAATATTTTTACTAAAGGATTATCAATATGAAAATGAAAGGAAAGTTAGTTGGTTTAGCTCTTATTGTTAGCGCAGCTTGTGCATTTGCTTTGACACCTGTGGTTGCAAGTGCTTGCCACTGTCATTGCAAAAAAACGCATAGCCACAAAACAAAAAGTGGTTCAACTAGCACCACAAAAACAACTGAAAAAAACGCTGATGGTTCTGCCTCCACCACAACGACAACCACTCATTAATAGTGGTTAATTGTTTAGTTGGTTTAAATTAATGGGTATTTCTTTTTAGAAATACCCATTTTTTTATAATAAAAAAGGCAGAGTGCTGCTATGCAATGGTTAAATATGCACGTTACTCAAAAGTTAAAGCACCGCACATATCATCATGAACGTTTTCGCAAGTGACTTGACTTGAAACTTCCTTAGGGTGAGCTAATTGAACTTCACGATAAGTATCAGCAATAGCGATGGTGACACTCGGTGCAGTTGCAGGAAGAGCCTGATCAATATTTTTAAGTAACCCTTCAATTTGTGGGCTGTTAAAAGGAGTGATGGGGTTGAGCCCAGTCACAAATCCATTTGTAAGATTATTTACAAATGAAGTTGAGCTATAAGTGGTGCCGCGACTGACAGTAACATAATTCGAAATGGTGGTTTGTGGAGGGAAGACGGGAGAGCTATAAAAGAAATTAGCTTTACCACCGCCACTGATGTCTACGCTACCTCCATCAAACATAATTGTTCCATTACCAGTTCGGGTATTGTCAGCATTGACGATAAGGCTGCCGCCTGCAGCATTTGAAATGTTTGCTTTGATAATGACATTCAAATAAGCGCTTAATACCAAAGTGTTTGCATTATTCCAGGTGATTGAATTGGCAACGGTAATATTACCTGACTGATTTCCAGTGCTGCCAGTTTGTACCACTACGTTTGCATTGGCTAATGCGCTTTGCAAATTGGCGACTGTTAAGATAGAGCTATCTACACTAGAAGTGTAGGTATTGGTAGGATTGCCTGTGGATGTTGCTGTTGTTGGGCCAGCAGTTTGAATGATTAGGTTTTCTGGATCCAAAAGAAGAGTTCCGGTTTTTCCATTGGATGCGGTTAGATCAGCTGGCTGATCTGATACGTTTAAATCCTTACCAGATATTTCGACAAATCCACCATCACCACTTTTTGCACCGCCTCGTGCTAAAATTGTTCCAGCGAAATCTGTTTTGTTGTTTGACCAGACGATTACTTTTCCTCCATTGCCTGATTGTAATGCGGAAGCATTGATGCTGCTTCCTTCAGCGATTGTTGTATTGGATGCATTGATTTCAGGGCCGTTACCGTGTTCATTTCCACCGATTAAAATAGTGCCGCCACCGGTGTTTCCCGTAGCGATAAGAGCACTGGTTGCGGCAATGTTAATATTTTTGCCGAGGACTTTGATTGTGCCGCCATTACCAGCGAGACCACCTTGTACCAGAATGGTTCCTGCTAGATCGGTTGAATTTCGGGCGTGAATAATCACTTTGCCGCCTTGAGCGGTATAACCTGAAGCATTAATTAAACTACCATTATCAATAATGATGGAAGGGTTACTAGCAGAAGAGGCAGTAATATTATTCGAATGTGATGGATTGCTTGCAATGATCACTTTGCCGCCATTAGTTTTTCCAGTGGCATCTATCACTGCTGAAGAAGTGAGATGAGTATTTTTCGCAAGTATTTTAATAGTGCCGCCTTGTTGTCCTGAAGCAATGATGTGGCCGCTTACATTAACACTGCCGCCTTTTGCTAATAAAATAATTTCACCTTGTTGTTGTGCGACAGATTTAGCTTGCAGTACTCCTTGCATGTTGATGGCATTGTCAACGATGCCTTCTGCTGCCGATGCTGTGATTAAGATTCTACCGCCATTTGCTTTAATTGTTCCTGACTGATTGATGTTCGCGTGTGCTGTTGGTTCATCGATTGTAAAGTTGATCAATTCATCATTACCAAAGCTGACTGTAAATTTATTGCCAGAAGCTAGAATAACATTTCCTAATGTTGCATGGATAATTCCATTGTTATCGATACTGGTTGCTAGTAGTGCAACCAAACCATGTTGTGCGGCAATGATAGTACCTTGATTAATGATTGATCCTGCAAAGCGAGGATCATGGATATTGAATATGTATTTTCCAGCGAGGAAATTTCTATTGGTGATATCACTAGTTGATGCAATCAAGCTTCCAACATTAACTTGCGCACCTCTGGCGAAAAAAATACCCGCCTGGTTGACTAGGATGATTTGTCCTCTACCGGAGAGGGTGCCGAAAATTTGTGAAACGCCTTGTTGTGGATTGATACGGTTTAATGCAACGTCGTTTGGCGTTTGCACGAAATGGGTTGTTTGACCTTTATTTATGTTGAAACTTTGCCATTGGATAATCGCTTGTGGGCTTGTTTGATTAACGTTGACTCGGTTAGGGCTGGTAGTGATATTGGCACCTTGTGGCCTGATATTAGGATCTACGACTGGATTTGCAAATGCGGTTTGAGTGCTGATAATAAATAAGAATACTATCCGGGCGGTTGCATTTTTCATTTGCAATACATCTAGTTTGCGCATACTTTTTGCACTCCATTGAGATTTGTCCATCTTTTTGGAACTTCCGTTTAAAATTAAGAGCATACGTGATCGGAGTATAGTTCAGGATTTGAAAAAGTGGGGGAGAGAGGGTGATGATTGTCTTTAAAACTAGTGGTATTTTTAAATACAATGATGCAATCTGTGCGCTAGTCAATCATTAAAGTACCCTAGACCTATGAATAGCCACTTAAAATTTGATAAGCAATTTGCTCGTGATTTTTGGCGATTATTAAAGCCTTATTGGAAGTCAGAAGAGAAATGGTCTGCTTGGGGATTGCTCTCCTTAAATATTGTTTTTACGATTGCTCAGGTAAGAGCCAGTGTTGCTTTAAATGGGCTTAATCGGGATTTTTTTAATGCCATACAAACTTTTAATACCTCAGCGCTGTTAACAACACTTTGGCAAATAGTGGCTATTATCGCAGTGATACTAATTTGTTTTGGATATGGATTTTACTTTAATCAATTACTCAGTGTTCGTTGGCGTCGTTGGTTAACCAAAAACTATTTAAAACGCTGGCTTGCTGATCACACCCATTATCATTTGCGGGTGCTTAATCATAATATTGATAATCCTGATCAACGTATTAGTGAAGATCTTGATGAGTTTCCGAGTACGACGCTTGGATTATTCTTTATGGTATTTCAATCAACATTGACGCTTGCTTCTTTCGGTTACATTCTCTGGGGTTTATCAGGCAGTCTTACTATTCCAATTGGATCAATCCATCTTATGATTCCTGGATACTTATGTTTGGCCGCATTACTTTATGCCTTATTGGGCACCTGGGTTACTTCATCGATAGGAAGAAAATTGTCACGTTTAAATTATCAATTGCAGCAATATAATGCTGATTTTCGTTTTAGTTTGGTCAGATTGCGTGAAGCCAGTGAGCAAGTTGCACTCTGTCGAGGTGAAGCAGTTGAAGATGGGAAATTTCATAAATTATTCAATAAAATTTTTAATAATTATGTTGATATTGCCGAAGTCAAAAAACGATTGATGTTTTTCATTAATGGTTATGCAAATGCTGCTTCGATATTTGGTTTGGTTATTTCATTGCCCATGTATTTTGCCAAAAAAATTCAATTAGGTGTGGTGATGCAGATTTCAGGTGCTTTTTCTGCAGTGATTGGGGCGCTATCTATCGTGGTAGAGAATTTTTCCGCATTTGCAAGTTGGCGTTCTGTCATTCATCGTTTGGCAGAATTCAATAGATCCATGGATTCATTGAGTCAATCATCATCCAAGATAACTGTCCAGGGACATGGCTCTCAAGATATTGTCATCGACAAGCTTAATCTGGTGACGCCAGATGGCAGAACGCTTATGCAGGAAATTAATTTAGTATTTGGGGCAGGACAAACAACTCTTTTAAGTGGTGCGACAGGATTAGGCAAAAGTACTTTTCTTCGAGCTATGGCAGGGATTTGGCCTTATGGGGAAGGGCAGATACATCTTCCGCAAGATGCTAATATCATGTTTTTGCCACAGAAGCCTTATTTACCATTAGGATCGTTAAGAGAAGTGTTACTTTATCCAAATCATGCTAATGAAAGCGATGAAGTATTAAATGAATTATTGGCACTATGCGGCTTGAAAAAATTACAGCATCGCTTAGATGAAAATGAAAATTGGTCACATGAGTTATCACTGGGTGAACAACAGTTGATTGCTTTTGCTCGGATATTTTTGAATAAGCCTGATGTCGTATTTTTAGATGAATCAACTTCTGCTTTGGATGAGGAAATGGAGCTTAAAATGTATGAAAAGTTGCGAATCCATTTACCTAATGCCACCATTATTAGTGTGGGGCATAGAAGTAGTTTGCAGAAATTTCATGAGAGACAGGTTCCTTTGTCATTAACGGCTGAAACGCCAGCATAAAACATGTTCAAATTGTAGACACTTATTGTATTTTTCTGTATAATCGCAACAACTTTTATTATATGTTGCTGCCATGAATAATACCCATTTAAAATTTGATCGAAAATTTTTCCGAGATCTTTGGCAATTGCTAAAGCCATACTGGTTTTCTGAAGAAAAAGGCAGTGCCTTAGGGTTATTTTCTTTATATCTACTTTGTATAATAGGGGAAATTTGTGCGCACGTGGGTTTCAACAGCTTCCACAAGACTTTTTTCAACGCTTTACAAGAATTTAATAAGCCAGTCATTATAACCTCATTAGAAAAATATCTGTATGTCGTGGTTTTCTATGTGCTGTGTCTCGTTGGCATTTTTTATTTTCATGGATTGCTCAGCGCTCGTTGGCGAAGATGGTTGACTAAGAATTACTTGAAAAAATGGCTAGATAATCATACTCATTATCGCATGCAGGTTTTAAATAAAAATGTGGAAAATCCAGATCAGCGAATTAGCGAAGACTTGGAAAAATTTCCTAGCGCCACGCTTTCTTTGTTTAGGCAGTTTACTTATTCTGTGCTGATGCTTTTTTCATTTGGTTATATTCTTTGGAATTTATCGGCAAAATCAGCTATTCCGGGATTGTTTTTTTGGGCATCCTGTTTGTATGCGGTATTAGGTACTTGGGTCATGGCGTTGATTGGTAAAGCCTTAGCGCATCTTGATTATAAGCAGCAGCAATATAATGCTGATTTTCGTTTTGGTTTAGCTAGATTACGTGAAACCAGCGAGCAAGTGGCTGTCTATCGAGGTGAGTCGAGTGAAAGTGAGAAATTTCATGGAATGCTCAATCGTATATTCCGTAATTATTTGAGTGTAGTGTCATTAAAATCACGTTTACTGATTTTTAATAAAAGCTATGGTTTTGTAGCTTATGTCATTGGATTGGCAGTTTCTATGCCGTTTTATCTTGCAAAATCTATTCAGCTTGGTGCTGTGATGCAGATTTCTAGTGCATTTAATTCGGTGAATAGCGCATTTTCAGTTTTTATCGAAGCATTTAATGATTTGGCTGATTGGCGTTCTGTGGTTCATCGTTTAGTAGAATTTAATCAATCGGTTGATTCAGTTAATCAGGCATCCCCTTCCCATATTATTATTAATGAACATGATGGTGATGATATTGTGATTAGAAATTTAAGTTTGTCTACTCCTTGTGGCAAGTCGTTATTGCAAGAAGTTAATATGGTTATTTTGTCTGGAACGATGACTTTATTGAATGGTGTATCGGGGGTAGGGAAGAGTACGCTATTGCGCGCGTTGGCAGGTCTTTGGTCGCATGGCGAGGGGCGAGTGAGTATGCCGAAAAATGCTAAAAAAATCTTTTTACCACAAAAACCGTATTTGCCATTGGGTTGCTTGCGTGATGTCTTGTTGTATCCTTATCATCAATCTCTTCCAGATACTGCGCTGCGGCATGCACTTCTCATTTGCGGGTTGGGAGGTTTGCAAAATAAGTTGGATGAAATTAAAAACTGGTCGCATGATTTATCCTTAGGTGAGCAACAGTTGATTGCGTTTGCGCGGATATTTTTGCATCAACCTGATGTGATATTTTTGGATGAATCGACTTCTGCGATGGATGAGGCGACTGAGTTTAGGATTTATAAAAAATTACGCGAGTCTTTGCCTCAGGCGACTATTGTGAGTGTGGGGCATCGGAGTAGTTTGCAAAAGTTTCATGGAAGCTTGGTTACGTTATCTGCGGGATTAAATCCACTTCTTACCACCAACGTATAAAAGTATAATTTGCTCTTTCTCTCAAGCCCTATGATAATAAAAAAATATTAAACAGGTGAAGAACATGAAATCAAAAATGTTAGGTGGGGTTTTGCTAATTGTGGGTACAACTATTGGCGCTGGCATGCTTGCATTGCCAGTGGTCACAGCGCAGGCGGGTTTTTGGGGGGCATTGTTTTTATTGATTGCTAGCTGGGCCATCATGACCTTTAGTGCGTTTTTTATTTTAGAAGCAAGTCTCTGGATGCCAATGGATAGTAATATTATTTTAATGGCAAAAAGAACACTGGGGCCTTTGGCTGAAATTGTAGCTTGGGTGTGTTATTTGTTGCTTTTTTATTGCTTGTTAGCAGCTTATGTAGCGGGTGGATCTGATATCTTGCGGGGTTTGATCAGCGCTTTAGGGGTTAATACTTCTTCAGTGGTAGATGCGGTCTTATTTGTGATTGTATTAGCATCTATCGTTTATCAGGGGATTAAATCAATTGATTATGCCAATCGGGTATTGATGTTGATTAAGTTATCGGCTTTTGTCCTGCTGGTTTTGTTAGTGATACCGCATATTGATGTAGCTCGTTATAACGATGGTAAAATACAGTACCTATTTTCTGCTGTGACGGTAGTGATTACCTCATTTGGTTTTGCCACGTTAGTGCCGAGTTTGCGCGGCTATTTTAATAATGATGTGCAAAAACTCAGAAAAGTAATTTTGATTGGCAGTTTGATTCCTTTAGCTTGTTACATCTTATGGGTGGGCGCTGTGTTTGGTAGTGTTCCTTATTCTGGTGAATATGGGTTAGCCAGTATCATTAAATCGGACCATTCAACATTAGCATTGACGCAATCATTGATTTATTACTTGCATAATTCTTGGATCACTTCGTTTACACGTATTTTTACGGCAGTTTGTGTGTTTACTTCCTTTTTGGGTGTGTCGTTATGCGTTGTGGATTTTTTGGCGGATGGCTTTCAGCTTGAGAAAAAAGGAGTTAGTAATCTTTTTCTTCATGTAGCAACATTTGTTCCGCCGTTGGTAATTGCATTGCTTTTTCCTAATGCTTTTATTATTGGATTGAATTATGCTGGTATTATCATTGCTATTTTAATGTTGATCTTGCCTGCGATGATGGTGTGGAGTGGGCGTTACCGTAAGAAAATTGTGGCAGATTATCGAGTGATGTGGGGTAAATTTCCATTGATTATGTTGATGGTGGTTGCAATAGTCGTGATTGTTCAGGGATTGATTTACCGTTAGATTGCGGAAAGGCCCTTATTTTTTTGAGGGCCTAGCGCGTGCCACGTCACGTTCAGATGTTGGAGCGGTTGGGGTAAGGAAAGTATCCTTGTAGTCTTGTTTTACTTTTTGCCATAGACCATAGATACCACTATCACCACCGCTACTTAATTTCTGAGCTGCTTTACCTAAAAAAGCCTGGCCTAAGCCTTTTCTTTCATGGCTAACCCCATGAAGGAATGTTTTGATTCGATCTTCAGGTGGAACATTTTTATCGGTCAGTATGGCCAATAATTTGGAAATTTTTTCGATATCTTTGCTCTTAGGCTGCTTTGCTTTTAAGTTCTCGAGATGGTTTTGGCATGTTATTTGTAGAGGGATAAGTTTTGCTAGTGAATTTAATTTGTCATCGAATCCATCTTTGAGTTTAAGGGTAGTTAGATCTTTAAAGCCAGCGCTACTACTAAGTTCTTGGGCAGTTATTTCTCGAAGTTGTTCTAAAGTTTTTGTGAATTGTTTAGCTGTAATAGGATCAGTCATCACATAAATTCTTCCAAGATTAGCAGCGGCGGAAAAATAAGCTGCTGTAAAAGCAATTAACTCTAACTCACTTAGATTCTTTTGCGTTGCCGCATCAAAAAATTTTTTCCTTTCATTTTCAGCACGTTCTTTACTTAGATATTTGAGTGGTTTAGCTGAATAGATTGGTTTGTTATCCTGGTCATAGTCTAAGACTGCTTTTTTCGGATTGCCTTTTTCATCTAATTGTTTTCGAAGGTCAGCCAAATCTGGTTTACCTACAAGGATTTCTCGATCTCTGATGGCTTCACTTATCTTGGCTTCACTGCTAAGTGCTTCTCTAAGGCATTTGAGATAGTCTTCGACCAAGCCTTCTGTTGTAAATGTTCTTTTTATTTGTGGTTCAGCCATGATGACTTCCTCTTTTTAGCTTCATAATTGAAGTATAGAAGAAGTTTGCGATATTGCCACACACGTAAATATTCGGTAATAAGCTAAGGAAATCAATTGGCTAGGAGAGAGGAGGGCTGAAATTTCTTTCTCACTTCAAATTGTTTTTGAAGGTGAAATATAGCTTTTTTGGAAGTTGGCAACATTTTCTTTTGCATGCAGAATTCTAAGTTCTAACAATTTTAGATCAGATAGTATATACATAATAGTTATGATGTTAATGGTTAGTATTGCAGAAAGGGAAATAAATTCATGACAGTTGCATTGCTCTCCCATCCAGATTGTTTATTACATGATATGGGGCCCTCACATCCAGAATGTCCTCAACGTCTTCAATTTATTGAGGAGTATTTAGTTAACGCTGGATTAAACGAAATCCTTCAATATCATCTGGCGCCTTTGGCGACAAAAGAGCAATTACATCGAGTGCATGATGTAGGTTATGTTGATAGTATTTTTCAAGCATCACCACAAAGTGGAATGATTTCGTTAGACCCAGATACTTGGATGAATCCCTATACGCTGACTGCTGCATTGCGTGCAGCAGGTGCAGTGGTAGCGGGAGTTGATTTAGTTATGTCAGGGGAAGTCAACTCGGCTTTCTGTAGTATTCGCCCACCTGGGCATCATGCGGAAAGAGCTCAAGCGATGGGGTTTTGCTTTTTTAATAATATTGCGGTGGGTGTAGCGCATGCATTAGAGCATTATCAGTTAAAACGAATTGCTATTATTGATTTTGATGTTCACCACGGTAATGGGACTGAAAATATTTTCCAAGATGATAGGCGAATATTATTATGTTCTTCCTTTCAACATCCATTTTATCCCTTTAGTGGGGCGGAAACGCATAGCGAACATATTTTTAATCTTCCTCTGTCGGCAGGTACAAGAGGATTAGAATTTCGAGAAAAAATTAAAGCAGTCTGGTTGCCAGCAATCGAAAAATTTAAACCAGACATGATTTTCTTTTCAGCGGGATTTGATGGGCATGCAGAAGATACGATGTCTAATTTATTGTTACATGAGCGTGATTATGAATGGGTAACGCGTGAGATAAAATTAATTGCAGATAAATATAGTAAAGGACGGATGGTGTCTGCTTTGGAGGGTGGTTATGCGCTGCCAGCTTTGGGGCGCTCTGCTGTTGCACATCTGCAAGCGCTGTTATAACGTTTTTAGTCTACATTTTGTAGCCATCTAGTGTTAGAATGAGTGCCTTAAATCTAAACGATGTGTTGATTATTTATGCAAACTCAATTACGCCAGCAAGTGATCCAAAATAAATCGCTCTTTATTTCCTGTATTGTTCCCGTGTTTAACGAAAGCGCGTTGGTGCAATCTTTTTTTCCTCAACTAGCTGATTCTTTAGGGAAATTAACTAATCAGTTTGAAATTATTGCCATTGATGATGGTAGTCGTGATGATACCGTAGCGCATCTGCAAACATTGCCTGCAAGTTGCCGTGTTAAGTTGATTGCTTTATCGCGTAACTTTGGTAAGGAAATTGCACTGACAGCAGGGCTGGAGCATTGCAGCGGAGATGTGGCTATTTTAATGGATGCTGATTTTCAACATCCCTTGGAAGTATTGCCTACCTTTGTCAAAAACTGGGGTGAAGGCTTTGATATGGTTTATGGTGTGCGCAATAATCGCAATAATGAATCGGCGATTAAACGTCGCATGGCTTCTTTGTTTTATTGGATCATGACTAAGATTACTAAGATTGATATTCCGAATAACGCGGGTGATTTTCGTTTGTTAGATCGTAAAATTATTAATGTATTGAATTCATTTCAAGAACGTACTCGTTTTATGAAAGGTTTATATGCCTGGGTTGGATTTAAGAAAGTAGCGGTGCCTTTTGATATTCAAGATCGGGCTGCTGGCAAAAGCTCTTGGGGGTTAAGACGTTTAACTGAGCTTGCCATCACTGGGATTACTTCTTTTTCAGATGTGCCATTACGGGTGTGGGGATTGATTGGATTTATTGTTTCAAGCCTTGCTTTGTTTTATGCGATTTTCTTTCTTACTTATACATTAATCTATGGTGCAGATTCACCAGGATTTCCTAGCTTGATTGTTGCGGTCATGTTTTTAGGTGGTATTCAATTATTATCTATTGGTATTTTGGGTGAGTATATAGCCCGAATATTTACTGAAGTTAAGCAACGACCTAAATATATCATTGAGATTAAGCATGGTTTTGATCAATAAAATATGGGTAACATATCGACCGCTTTTTTTTCAAATCATGCGTTTTGGAGTGATTGGAACTGTGGCTGCAGCTATCCATTTCAGTATTGTGGTCTGCTTAGTTGAAATAAGTTTGATGAGTCCGCTGATTGCTAATGTGATTGCTTTTTTATTTGCATTTCAAGTGAGTTATTGGGGGCATCGTCATTGGACTTTTCGTGGTACGACGACTCATCATCAAGTGGCCATACCGCGATTATTGTTAGTAGCGACTTCAAATTTGCTCGCCAACCAGATTATATTTTTTGTCTTTCTTGAATTGTTTAAACTACCTTATATGCTAGCTTTATTTTTTACGTTAAGCATTTTTCCAGTTGTTACATTCACTTTGGGGAAATGGTGGATTTTTCGTTAATAGGTTGATTACTTACTAGAATGATATCGTTAAACTTATTTAGCTGATAAATTTTCCCATGTGCTTTTTGTTGAAAATTTTCTAGGTAATTTTCATTCATGAAGACAAATAAGTGTTGTTTGCCATGCCAGCGCTGCCAGAAATCTTTTTCATAAATTAGCCAACCACTCGTATCTTGAAAAGGCATGCCATACCATAGTTCTCTTACCCAATTATCATACTGTGGGATATCAGATGCACTCCAATCTGCGACAATCGTAATGCGTCGCTCCAAATAGATCGGTAAATCTTGGTAATATTTGTAATAAGTGATGACTTGATCATTAGGTTGAATCACTGTTTTGAGATAGAGCGCTAGTGGTTTAATGGTTTTTTGATTCAGGGTATTACAGCTTGCATTGATGGTGAGTGAAAATAAACTGGCGGTGATCAATAGAATGATCAGCACTTTTGTAAATGAATGTCTTAAGAAAAATACAGACAAGCCTGACATTAAAAATAAAATCCCAGAAAACATAAGATAGGGAGTTAAATTCTTATCAATGTTCAGTGATTTTAAATGAGGTGCCAGAAGACAAGCAATACAGATGGCAATGGCAAGAATGGTATAGATCATCATTGCAAATTTAATGCCCCAGTTTTTGAGATTGTTCCAATGAATATCGAAGTAATTAGCTGTTATCAAGGCAAGCCCTGGAAAGATTGGCAATATATAGCCAATGGTTTTTGAGCGTGGGATAGAAAAGAAAATAAAAATTAAACATACCCATAATAGTAAAAATAATTCTTTAGAATGTGCTTCACGGTTTTTCCAGATATTACGCAAATTCTCAAGAATAGCTTGTGGCAAAAACATAGCCCAGGGGAAAAAACCAGCAATGACAATAGGTAGATAAAACCACATGGCAGTTTGATTGTTGAATTTATCCATGGTGAGAAAGCGTGAAAATTGTTGTGTGACAAAAAAGAAATGGAAAAATTGTGGATTATTCAATTGTGCCAGGACATACCATGGAACTGTGATACATACAAAAATAAATATGCCACTAAAAAGCCGTGCATATTTCAGGAGGCTCCAACGATTGAGTAATAATATCCATGAACCCACGACCAGGCCTGGCAAAACAATACCAATGAGTCCTTTGGTTAATGAGGCTAAACTTGCAAAAACATAAACACCTAAGAATAAAATTGTACGTAAGCGACCGGGCTTTGCTTGTGAGGCCATAAAAAAACAAAGTAATGTCATGCTAATAAAGGACGCTACTTCCAAGTCTAAATTCGCATAATGTGCTGCACCATAATAGAGCGGTGAAGTGGCAAGGCATAGTGTTGCCAGAATAGCTGTTCGACGATTAAAGAGTTGGCGGCCAGCTAAATAAACAAATAAGCAATTAAGAATACCGATTAAAGCGGGCCAGAGTCGCAATGCTGATTCTTTGAGGCCAAATAATTTGATCGCAGAAGCTTGCAGCCAATAGTACAGAATGGGTTTATCAAGAAATGCCACACCATTAAGACGTGGGGTAATGTAATCGCCGGTCGCGATCATTTCTCTGGCTACTTCTGAATAGCGGCCTTCATCAGGCGTGAATAAGGGGTGTGAGCCAAGCCATAGAGCATAAAAAACACCCAATAAAACAAAAATTCCGGCAATGTCAATTAACCAGGATGAAAAAGATGAAGAGTCTCTTGTTTTTAAATCTGATAGCACTTGTTGGTACCTATAAATTACTTTATGCTTAGTCCTTACTTAAAATTCCCTTCGAATCTATGAAACGTATTATCCTTTGCGCCGATGATTATGGGCAAAATTCAGCAGTTTCTCAAGCAATTGTTGAGTTGATTGCAAAAAAACGCCTAACAGCGACGAGTTGCCTTAGCACCTCGCCCGAATGGTCATTGCATTCAAAGGCATTATTGCCTTTTAAAGAGCAGGTAGACCTTGGTCTGCATTTCAACCTGACTGAAGGCATTCCACTCTCTCAGCCCTTTATTCAGCAATATGGGGGCCGTTTTCCAGCACTTTCCAGGCTGATTATCCAAGCTTTTACTAAAAAACTCGATAAAAAAGCAATTTATGCCGAATTTGAAGCTCAACTTGAACAATTTGAGTGTCATTTAGGGCAAATGCCGAGTTTTATTGATGGTCATCAACATATTCACCAGCTTCCTATTATTCGCGAAGTCATTATCAGTATTTGGAAGAGTCGGCCAGCATTGCAGGGGACTTATATTCGTTGTACTGATAATAGATCAGTTTATTTTGACTGGAAAAAGAGTGCATTTCTTAAGTCTGTGATTATTCAATTATGTGGTGCTAGGGCATTAAAAAATGAGTTGGTTCATTACCATATTCCGCATAATAATTCGTTTGGGGGAATCTATCAATTTTCTGAGGCAGCACATTATCCGAAAATTTTCCCTCAGTTTTTGCAAAAACTAGGTGATGGGGGTTTGATTATGTGTCACCCAGGAATGGATAGTGAAGATGTAACAGATACGATTGCGAGTTCTCGTTTTAATGAATATCAATATTTGAAAAGTGCACAGTTCTCTTTGGATTGTCAGTCTTTTGGTGTTGATATCACGCGTTTTTTTAATAGAGTCTAATTGGAGTGGGCATTGTGAAAGAATCTAGTTTGGAAAAAAAATTACTACACTACACTGGTAAAGCCATTGCTGATTTTAATATGATACGGTCGGGTGATCGGATCATGGTTTGTCTTTCAGGCGGTAAAGATTCTTTTACTATGCTATGCATGCTGCAAATGTTACGTCGGCGAGCAAGAGGGAAGTTTGAACTTTTTGCTTTTACATTGGATCAAGCTCAGCCAGGTTGGGATGATACTAAGCTACGTCAGTGGTTAGAAGACACGGGTATCCCCTATGAAATTCTTCGTGAAGATACTTACACTATTGTAAAATCTAAAATTCCTGAAGGCGAAACTTATTGCTCACTTTGTTCGCGTTTGCGTCGCGGGATAATTTATCATTATGCTGAAGATAAGGGATTTAATAAAATTGCGTTGGGTCATCATCGCGATGATATGATTCGCACATTACTCATGTCGATTTTTTATAATGGCGAAATCCGTTCTATGCCGCCAAAATTATTAAGTGATAATAAACGACATATTGTGATTCGTCCTTTGGCATATTGTCAGGAAAATGATATCGCGCAATATGCACTGGAACGTGGGTTTCCAATTATTCCTTGTAATTTATGTGGTTCACAAGAAAATCTTGTTCGCCAAAAAGTAAAAGTATTGATTGATCAGTTGGCTAAAGAAAATCCTAAGGTACCTAGTAATATGTTGCATGCTTTGACTAGTGTTAAGTTGAGTCAATTGATGGATAGAAAATTATGGGACTTTAAAGGGTTGGAGACGGTGCAAGCGGATAGTCAGGATGTGGGGGAGGAGGTTTTGTTTGAGGTGGAAGGAGATAGTTAGAGAGTGCCGTGCCACGAGCTTGGCACCAGACTTGTCACAGGTTGGTGCCAGATCTAGGATCGCTCACCAAAACCGCAAACTTGCAGGAAGTTCTACCTGTGGCTCAGCAAAAGGAAATGCTTTTTGGCGGAGATCCTCATACCATGCCGTCGACCAAACTTGATCATGATTTAGTAGTTGAATTTTCTGCATAATGTTATCCATCGCAGCTTGGTGTTCCAAGCCTTGCATAGCCAAATAATCAAGTTGCGCGTGGTATGAAATAGATTTGTCATCCATATCAGTCATGCTACTAATAATATCAGGAAGATCGATTAGGGTAGTTGCAATATCACTGAAAATTTTAAAGATACCCTGTTTTGTTGTAGCGCGTTGTTGTTCAATAAAGGCATTAAATCCTTCGCTAGTTTTTCGTAGCGCTTGAAAACCTGGCATGAGGTTAATGAAAATATTATTCATGGCACGATTAACAAGATGCATTTCATTTCTTGCTCTTGATCTTGCTAGTATTTCAGCTTCAACTGAATCTGAAGTTTCAAGCTTGATTTTCTTGACTCTGGTTTCATAGGCAGTACTTACTTCAGGAACAAATTGAAGTGTTTCTGTGGGTAATTTTCTTGTTGCTAGTCGAGTTTCAATTTTCCTTGATTCTGGATTGTGTGTGCCTAGCAATGCAAGTG